>JAABUN010001321.1_pt1 | contig 55927 bp, 60 predicted proteins | sample 5559311 | NCBI WGS metagenome assembly JAABUN01 (sample SAMN10711877, study PRJNA513370) | rock metagenome | isolation source: Antarctica rocks | place: Antarctica: Victoria Land, Siegfried Peak sud
CTACGAAAGCACAAAGTCTCCTGCGGAGACTAAGAGGGCGAACCGGGGCCTTTCTTGTGCGCGCGCGAAGCCCACGAAGCCGCCGTCAGCCATTTCCCAGTCTCCGCAGGAGACTTTGTGCTTCCGTAGCCCGCGACTTTAGTCGCCGGACGCGAACATTTCCGTAGGCGTGGGCGTCGGCGAAATATCCAGACCGTGGACGGCCGCCCGCGCCGCCGCGCGGACCAAGAAGATGCCCCCGCCGCCGCCCGCCTGACACACGCGCGCGCACGCACGCACGATACAATGGGACCTATGCGGGCCGTGCTACAGCGCGTGACGCGCGCTCAGGTCGTGGTCGCGGGCGAGCCGGTGGGCGAGATCGGGCCGGGCTTGCTCGCGCTCGTGGGCGTGCAGACCGGCGACACCGATGTTGACGCCGCCTACGTGGCCGCCAAGATCGCCGATTTGCGCCTGTTCGGCGACGCGGACGGCAAGATCAATCGTTCCCTCGCCCAGACCGGCGGGGCAGCCCTCGTTGTTTCCCAATTTACCCTGCTCGGCGACTGCCGCAAGGGACGCCGCCCCTCGTTTTCGGGCGCGGCTCCGCCAAACGAAGGGCGCGCGGGCTACGAAAACGTGGTATCCGGGCTGCGCGCCCGTGGCATAACCGTTCAGACCGGCATTTTCCAGGCGGAAATGGCCGTGTCGCTCACCAACGACGGCCCCGTGACCGTCCTTCTCGACAGCCGCAAAACCTTCTAAAATACGAACGAGAAGTTAGTCCCGATGTATCCCGAAGACGATCAAGAAGAAGAAAACGCCGACCCGGAAAGCGACGGCGCAACCGACAATTCCCCCACCGGCGGCAGCGACGAAGACCGCGAAAACGCTCCGGCCGAAACCGGTCTGGTTCCCCTGGGAAACCGCGTTCTCACCGGCGGCGATGGCGCGGGCGACGATGAACCGGGCGACGATGAACCGGGGGACGACAGCATCGCCCGCGACAACACGCTCGCGCTTCGCGTCGAGGACGAAAAGCCTAACACGCCCGAAGGCCACGCACGCTTGGGCGACAAACTGCTCGGCCGGGGACAGCAAGGTGATGCCCTCCTTCAGTACCGCGAAGCCGTCAAGGGCCGCGACGATTCGGACAGCCGCACCTGTTTGGGCGACGCCTACGCTTACGGCGGGCAGGGTTTGAACGCGTACCGGCAATACCGCCGCGCGATCAAGATGTCGCCGCGAAAGGCCGAGCCGCATTTTTCACTCGCCGAACTTTTCCAGCGTTATGGCCGCCTTCAATCAGCCGTCAGCGAGTACCGCAAGGCCATCGCCTACGCACCCACGAACGCTTATTATCGTTACAAACTCGGCGACGCCCTCGCCCTGTCCGGCGACATGGAAGGCGCGCTTTCCGAACTCGAAGAAACCACCCACCTCAAGCCGCAGGACGGCTTTTACCACTTCTGGCTGGGCGATTTGTACACGCGCGCGAACCGCCTGGACGAGGCCATCCGCGAAATGCAGCAGGCGACGCTTTTTTCGCCCTACGACGCGTACTACAATATCCGCCTGGGCGTGCTGTACCAGCGGACTGGTCAGACCCGCGACGCTGCCCAGGCCGTGCGTCAGGCCGTCGCGCTCGCGCCCGACAACGCCGCCTACCACTGCATCCTCGCCGACCTGTATGCCGAAATCGGCGACGAGGGCCGCGCGCTCGCCCATTATCAGCAGGCCGGCGACATGGAAGCCTACGACATGGACAACTTGTCGCGCCTGCGCCATTTGAGCGGCTTGGACGAACTGCCCGCCCTCGAAGGCGCGCTCGACGACGAACTGCCCGCCCTGGAGCCGCCACCCGCTGAAGAATGAAAAAAGGCCGCGCGCAGTGCTGCGCGCGGCCTTTTTCTTTTGGGCGTCCGACCTTTATGACGTGGTGACGAGATCGGAAGTGACGGCTGCCTCACTGGCGGCGCGGGTGGCGTTAACAAAGGAGCCGAGGCCGAGAAAAGTAGGCGCCCACAGGCCGACGAAGATGCCCGCCTCCTTGTGACCCGTGGCGTACAAATAGATGGAGATGCCGATCGAGGCGACGCTCGACGCCAGCACGATACCGTTGATGTCTTTGCTCATGGAAAATACGACCTTTTCTAAAAGTGTGCTCACTGTCGGCGAGCTCGATTGACGCCGAATGCAGCGCGGTGGCCGCCTTCATTACGGAGGCTGCCGCTCGCGTGCATGTCGCTTGTAACAGCCGTAAATCAACTTGGTTCGCACTTTTTAGGCGGACGATGAAAGCGGTATTTTAGAAGGGCGTGAGGGTGATGCGGTCGGGCAAAATCAGGAAACCCAAACGCTGCAAAGCGCGCGCCTCGTCCCAGTCGCTCAAATGGTCGTTCGTGACGAGCGGCGCGTCGTGTTCGCGGGCGGTGTTGATGAGCACGGCGTCGGCAACGACCCCGCCCGGCGTTTCGCGCACCACGCCCCGCTCGACGAGAACGAGGTACGCCGCCCGGTCGTCCACCAGAAAGCGCAGATTGGCGTCGGCGATCAGGTGAACGGGGAAAAAACGCCGGTTGAGCAAAAAATCGCGCATCTGAGTGAGATAGGCCACGCGCGGCGCGGCGTGCAGCGCGAACGGGTCCGGGGCGTGCCGCGCGACGTTGGAAGCGTCCACCACGACCGGCTGGGTCGGCTCCGTCAGGGGCACGGCCGTTCCCGGTCCCAAAGCCGCGACGGATGCGATCAGCGCATCGGCGAGCGCGGCGTCGCTCCCGGCGGCGGCGCGCAGCCGCGCCAAACCGCCGCGAGCGCGCACCACGTACCCCACGTCCCCCACGTCCACTGCAAAGGCGATGTCGCGCGCGGTCACGCCGCCGGTGGGCAAAGCGATGACTTCATCCGGCCCGACGGCGTGGGGCGGCGCGGGTGCGGCGGAAGAGGGCAAAAAGGCCGCGCCGCTCGCGCCCAGACCCGACAACAGATCGCTCAAGCGCCCGAACGCGGCCCGGTTCGAGGCGCGCAGCCGCACGAACGTCGCCCGCACGGCCTCCTCCTGGCCGAAGCGCCGGGCGAGCGCGAGCAGGCGCGCGAGCAGGGCTTTGTCGCCGCCTTTGGGGTCGTGGGCGAGGGAGCGGGCGAAGCACAAAGCGGCTTCCGGCGCGTTGGAAGCGTCCAGGTAGGCCGAACAAGCGAAGCGGTCCTGCTCGGCCCCGGCCGCCTCATTTTTCCCGTCGCCGGAGGGTGCGGCGGCGTACAGCGCCTGGGCGAACAGCGCGTGCAGGCTCGCCGGCCCGCTTTTCGTCGCCGCCGAAGCCCCTTCCGGCGGCCCGCCCGGCCGGGCGAGCGCCTCGCGGCAGACTGTGGCGACCACCTCGTGCTTGCTCCGGCTGAGCAGACGACGCAGCGCCTCCAACAGCAGCGCGCCTGCCGCCGCGACGGGAGCGGGAGCGGCGGCCCCTTCCGCCTCCCGTAATTGAGGGCGAGGAGGCTTCGGGGGCGGGGGGGCCGGCTCTTCAACAACGATAGGGACTGCGCGCCGCGCCGCTTCACGCTCTCGTTCGTGCCGAATCCGGTCGGCCTCGGCGCGCGCGTCCTTCTCGCTGTCGCGCGCGGCCCGCGCCTCTGCCTGAGCCGCGCCGCATTCGCGCTCTGCCTGAGCGATGGCGGCTTCCAGCGCGGCGATGCGCGCGTCCCGGTCGCGCAGGGCCGCGCGCTGCTCCTTGATCTTGCGGTTGCGCCGCTCGTCGTCGGAGGGCGCCGCGGGCGCTGCTAATGCGGCGGGCGCGTCCATCGCGTCTTCAACAGGGGCATATTCCGCAACGGCGTTCGGGGCGGTGAGCGCGGCCTCGACGCCCTCGATCACGAGGCGGGCAAAGGCGGGGTTCTTCACCGCCTCGTCCGCCAGCCGGTTCAGGACGACCGGATGGCGGACCACGTCGGGCGCGGGGCGGAAGCCGGCGAACACGCGGGCCGCGCGCTTTTTGTCGGTTTGGACGAGGCGGACGAGGGCGCGGGCGGGATAGTGCGAAAGCAAAACGCGCCAACTCGCCGGGTCGGCCGGGTCGGGCGCGGCATCTTCTTCAGGTTCGGGCGAGGGCACGCGCGCGGGCCGCTTTACCGCGACCCGCGGGCGCGAACGGATGCCGGAGCCGCCGACGCCATCGGCAGCAAGCGCATCGAGGAGCCGGCCGAAAGGGCCGAGCGTTTCAACTGCCCGCAGGCCGCCGCGATGCGGTGGCCGCGCTCCTGGCGCTGCGTGATGGTCACGCCGTAACTCGCCACGATCTCGCGGAACCGGCGGGCCGCTTCGGGCGTGGGCCGCTGATACCGGCCGGCAACGTTTGTGGTGTTGTACGGAATCGTGTTGACCGACACAAGGGGCACGTTTTGCAACAAACGACCCAACGCGTGCGCCTCGTTTTCCCCATCGTTCACGCCCGACATCAGCACGTATTCGAACGTGATGCGCCGCTTCGTTTTGTCGGTGTACGTTCGGCAGGCGTCCATCAAACACGCGACGGGATACTTTTCGTTCAGCGGCACTAACTGCGAACGCAGCGCGTCGCCGGGCGCGTGCAGCGACACGGCGAGCGTGATCTGCAAATTTTCGTCGGCCAATTTGAGGATGTTGGGCACGACCCCGACCGTCGAAACGGTGATGTGGCGCATGGCGATGCCCGCTTCGGCGTTCAGGATGCGAACGGCCTTGAGGACCGCGTCGTAGTTGAGCAGCGGCTCGCCCATGCCCATCAAAACGACGTGCGTAATGCGCTCGTCCGGGTGGAGCGCCTGCATCTGGAGCACCTGGTCCGCGATCTCACCGGCCGTCAGGTTGCGCGCCAGGCCTTCCGTGCCCGTCGCGCAGAACGAGCAGGCCATCGGGCAGCCGACCTGGGACGAGATGCAAACCGACGTGCGGCCCGGATACGGCAGGAAAACGGACTCGACGACTTCGCCGTCGGGCAGGTCGAGCAGATACTTGACCGTGCCGTCCGGGGCCGACTGCGAGGAGCGGACCCGGCAGGGAACGAGGTCGAACTGCTCGGCCAACCGGACGCGCAGGTCGCGCGGCAGGTCGGAAAGCGCATCAAAATCCCGCGCCTGCCGTTTGTACAGCGCCTGCGCGAGTTGCCGCCCTCGGAACGCGGGCGCGTTCAAGGCGGAAACAGCCGCCACGAGTTCTTCGGTTGTCTTCCCGACCAGCGTTTGCATAGCCCCTCATCTTATCGTCTTATCGTCGGCCGGTCCCCAATGCCACGCCGCCGCTCAGCCGTCCAGCGTCACCTTCACGTCCTCGCCGGGCGTGGCGGGCGTGCCGGTAACGGTCGCCTTGACCAAACCAAAAACATGCGCGGCCAGGCTGGACGGCGCGTCCCAATACTCGGCCTTGTGAACGTGGATTTTGAGCAGGGCCACGTCCGGGTCGTCCTGCCCGTCGGGGAACCAGGCCTTGAGTTCGGGCTTCCACAGTTCCTTGATCTTGTTCTTGTCGCGCACGAGTTCGGCCCGGCCGCTCATGGAAACGTAGTCCTGCTTGTCCGGACGGGCGAAACTGGCGTTTACCTGGGGCCGGCGTTCGATTTCCTCGACCTTGTGGCTGCTCGCGCGCGTGAAGAACCACAAATCGCCGTCGAACTCGATTTCGCCATTCGTGCTCATGGGGCGGCTTCGGAGCGTGCCGTCGTCGTCTACCGTGGTCAGCATGGCGAAGTCAATTTTTTTGATGAGGGCGCGCAGTTTGGCGACGGCCTCGTCGTGCGTGGGTTCGTTCTCGTTCATCGGGTCATTTCTCCTGTTCGTTCCGCGCCCTTTGTACCCACGGCCGCCGCGCGCGCGCGCTCATGCTAAAATTGAGGCGCGAATCACAGGGATCAACGAAAGGGCAAAGCCATGTTCACGAGCGTGGAAGGCGTTTATAAGCAGGGCAAGGTAGAACTTGCCGAAGTCCCCGAAGCCGCCGAGGGCAGCCGGGTCATCGTCACGTTTTTGCCGCCAAATGCGAACGGCACGCCGGCTGTGCCGCAGCAAAAGGGTGAGATGATGGGCTTGGGAATGTTCGCCGGGCCGGGGCAGTCCACCGGGGAAGATTTCAAACTGGCCGAGTTTCACGGCGACGACGACGACGGCCTGGACTGGCGATGAAGTACATCACCGCTTCCGGCGTCGTGCCCGTGGTCTGGTAGGCGGTTTTTTTTTGCCTATCCTTCAATTTCCCGATCCGCGCGTGACCGGCCCCGAAGGCGTGGTGGCGGCCGGCGGCGATCTGAGTACCGATTCGCTGCGGCTTGCGTACGGGCAGGGCATCTTTCCGTGGCCGCACCGGGGTCTGCCGCTGCTCTGGTTTTGCCCGCCGCAACGCGCGATCCTCGATTTTTCGCGCCTGCACGTCGGCCGCCGCCTTGCCCGCGTTCGGCGCGCGAGCCGCCTGACGTTTACTATTGATCACGCCTTCGAGCGGGTCATCGCCGGGTGCCGCCACGCCCGGCGGCCCGGTCAGGCGGGAACGTGGATCACGCTGGGCATGGAACGGGCGTATCGCCGCCTGCACCGCGAAGGCGGCGGCGCGCACAGCGTCGAAGCGTGGAACGAAAACGGCGCGCTCGTGGGGGGCGTGTACGGCGTGGACGCGGGCGGGGCATTCGGCGGCGAAAGCATGTTCCACACCCAGCCCAACGCGTCCAAACTCGCGCTGCTGTTTCTGGTGGATCACCTGAAAGCGCGCGGAGCCGACTTTTTGGACATCCAAATGCTGACGCCGCACCTCCTCGCGCTGGGAGCAATCGAGGTTCCGCGCGATGACTTTTTGGAACGGCTGCAAGCGGCCCAGGAGCGCGGGCGAGCCGGAAGGAGCCTGTTTCCGTGACACATAGCGCGTCGCAAAAAGCCCAGGAAGAACTGGCCTTTTGGGAAAGCCGCCTCAAGCAGCAAAGCGGCGGGGCGCTGACCAACGATCATTACGAGTATTCTTACACCACGCACTTTGGTCTGGATAAGGCGTTTTAGAGGGTTGAAACGCGCCACGACCAACCCCGCGCCGGGCTGGGTCAAGCCGCACCGGCTCTTCGGCACCGGTGCGGGTAAAAATCAAGCGCCCTTCCGCTAACTGCGGAAGGGCGCTTGGCTTTTTTGGATGCGGCCGGCGGAAGACGTGGGTTCAGCCGTGGGTTCAGCCGCCGACGATGGGCTTGGGAACGGCCGACGGGGGCCGCTCGGTCACGCTCGCCGCGCCCTCATCGCTTTTTCCGCTTTGCGGCACGCCGGACGCGCTCACGATGGGCTTGGAGCCGCTGCCCGCGCCCCCGAAGGCGTTGGCGATCTTTTGTTGGGTTTTGAGCCGGGGCAGATCGGCGAGCGCTTCCGTCTCCCTCGGAAACGAAATCACGTTCGGGTCGCCGTCGCTGACGTAGCGCGGATAAGCGTTGCTGTGCGTCAGTTCGTTGATCCACCAGCGCACGCCCCATTTGTCGTCGCGCGCCCCGATGCGCTCCAGCCGGGCCGGGTCGAACTTCCGGCCGGCTGGCGAGGGAATCGCTCGGTAGGAGGCGTCTATCGCGGCTTTGTAGGCGTAGGATTTCCCCTGATACGTTCCGGCCAGCAGGTACTTGCGGTCGGCCTTGTTTTTGGGGAACTTGCCCATTGGAAGCGCGACCACCTGGAGGGTTATGCCTGGTGCGTCAGCGAGCAGGGCATTGTTCGCGCCGCCGATCTCGGCCTGGAGTTGGGCGGGCGTCATCCGGCTCATGTCCTTGTGGTGGACCGAATGGTTGCCGATTTCCATGCCTTCTTTCAAAAGGTATTGGATTTTTTGCGGTCCCAGCCCGGCCTGTCCGAACGTGTCGTTCGTGCTGCTCGATTTGGGCAGAACGAAAAACGTCGCGCGCATTTGCCAGTCGGGATGCGTCTCGTGGAAGGCTTGCAGGATGCCGACGGCGCAATTCGGGTCAATCTTCAACGCGTCCGATGTCTCGTTTAGGCGAAACTGCGACTCGCGCCCGTCGTCGAAGGTTAGCACGACCGGGGAAGTACCCGCAGGAACGTCAATAACGTCGTTTACCACGTCGGACAGGTTCACGGGGCGGAATCCCGCCGCGTACATCAACTCCAGGTCCTTTTGGAACGCGCTTATCGAGCGAAACATCTTGCCGGGATCACGAGAAGGCGTTTTTGAAACCACCTCGTGGTACATTACGATGGGAATGTAGCCCAGTTCGTTCGGCTTTACCGCCATTGCGGCAACATTCGGCAGCGTCGGACCTTTTTTGACAACGGGAACGGTTTTTTTCCGGCAGCCGACCGCCAACGACGACGCGCAAAACGCAGCGGCGAAAACGACGACAAGGCGGTGGGAAAAAGCGAGCGGGGAACGGTGACGACGCACGGGCGAGCCTTCCTTTCGGTCAGCGCGGGCGGATGGGGGACGCGTCTCGCGCCGGCCGTGAACGGGCAAAGTACCCGAACAAGCGCGTGCGCGCCGAAGTTGTTTTCATTATAAGACGCGTTCCCCGGTGCGGCAAGCAGTACGCCCTCGCCCGCGAAAGGCACCGACCTTGCCCGCCCGAAAGACCGCCGGCCCCAAAAAGTTCACCGTCAGCCCAACGAAACTTCGCACTTACCTGACGTGCGCGGCCAAGTACCGGCTCGAATACGTGGACAAATTAGGCCGCTTTTTCCACCGCGCGCGGGCCGGCTACGCCTTCGGCCATTCGCTGCACCGCGCCCTCGACGCTTTTCATCAGGGCGGCGGAACCGAATCTGTGACAGCCGAGGACCTGTCCGCCTCGCTCGATCAGGTGTGGGTCGGGGCCGGCTACGCGGACGCCGCGCAGGAAACCGCTTACCGCGAAGAGGCAGTTCGTATTTTGCAGGAATACCACGCCGCCGCCGAAAGCGCGCGGACCGAAGCCCCGCCCGACGCGCCCCCGCCGCCCCATCTCCTGTTCACGGAAAAAACGCTCCGCGCCGACCTGTCGCCCCTCATCGTGCTGTCCGGCCGCGTGGACCGCGTGGACGAACACCACGACGGCGCGCTCGAAATCGTGGACTACAAGTCGGGCCGCGATTCCGTTAGCGAAGAGGCCGTGCGCGACTCGCTCGCGCTTTCCATCTACCAGATTCTGCTCAAGGCCCAGTTTTCCGACCGGCGCGTGTTCGCCACGCTGCACGCCCTTCGCACCGGCGCGAGCGCGTCCCACGAACTGACGGACGAGGAACGGACCGAACTCGTTGCCGCTCTGGCCGAAACCGCCGAGGAAATTCGCACAAAGGAGTGGGAAAACGTGCTGCCGGTCGTGAACGACCACTGCCCGTATTGCGACTTTTTGCCCCACTGCGCCAAGTTCTGGCGCAAACAGGCCCGCGAGCAGGGCGTCCCGCCCCCCGGCATCGCGCGCGGCGTTTAGCCGGGAGCCGGTGTTTGGCTTTCCTGTCCCACTCCCATCGCGTGGTTGAGTTCGCGCGTGTCGTAGTAGCCCTGGAAGAAGCGAATTTTGCCGGCTTCATCAAAGACGAGCAGGCTGGTTCCGTCGTAGGACGCGTTTTGTCCGCCGTCGTTGCTGGTGATGCGTGTGGTCCAGAACAGGCCGGCGGCCTCCTCGCTTGTGGTGATCTGGTGAAACTCGGAATACGCCCTGCCGACCGTACGCTTGTACTCGCTCCAAAAATGGCGAACGGCGTCGTGGCCGCGCCGCTCGTCCCCGGCGAGGCGCAGGGCGGCGTTGGTCAGGTGGGCGTCGTCGCTGAAAAGGGCGGCGAGGGCTTCCACGTCGTTTTCGCTGCTTCCCTGTTCCAGCGCGTGGAGCGCGTCAATGAATTGCTGAGCGTGTGCCTGAATGTCGTTCGTCTGCGATTCCATCGTTCGTCGTTACCGCTTTCCGTTTGGGTCAGTTGTCCCTCCCTTGTTAGGCAAAACGGGCGTCCGCCAAACCCGTCAAAGGACCGACTTCGTTTCCCCGGTGACAGGGAAAGTTGCGATCACCACGTCCAGGCCGCGCAACAGGGCAGGCAGGTAGGTCTGATCGAACGTCAAGGTGAACGTCAACCGGTTGCCCACACCCGGTTCGTCTAAAGCGACGCACGCGGCGGTGAAGTGCCCCAAACCGTCGCCGACGATTCTGATGGATAATTGGCCTTCGAGCGTGGCGAACTCGGCCACCTTGCTTGGAATGGCCGTGCCGAGCGAGGTGTACAGCAGCCCTACCGCTGCGCGGAACCGGACCAACTCTTCGCCGCGCAGGAAGGCCCGGAAGTCCCCTTTGAACCTGCCGGCCGAAAGGGTCACGCGCGTGTCGAGCCAGTTCCCGTCCCAAAAGTCGTCGCGATTGGGGTGAGAGCGAGCGAAAACCCACACCTGCAAGTGGTCGCGGTTTTCGGCTTCCACGCGGAAGCCGGGCGGCTCCGTCACGGGCAGTGCCACTGATTCCACGGGGAGAAGGACATTCCGGTTACCGCGTGATCGTGACTTTGGTCAGGCCGCGCGGGTTGTCGGGGTCCATGCCGCGAAAGCGCGTGAGGTGGTAGGCGAGCAGTTGGGCCGGCAAAATGTCCACGAGCGGCGACAACAGTTCGGTGCCGGGGTCCGCGAGCGGCAGGTCGCCGCCCTCTCCCAGGAGCAAAACGCGCGCGTGTTTCTCCCCAAGTTTGGCGGCAAGGTCGTTCATGCCGGCCGCCGTTCGGCCGCGCGGCGCGAACAGCAGGCAGGGCGTGAGCGGCGGAACCGAGGCAATCGGGCCGTGCAGCAGGTCGGCGGACGAAAAAGGCTGAGCGGCAACGGACGCGGTTTCGGCGATTTTGAGCGCGGCCTCGATGGCCGTACACAAGTTAAGGCCGCGCGCGACCGTTAAAATGCGCTCGGCGTGGACCAATGTGCGGGCGAGGTCCTCGACAGCGTTTTCGTTCGCCAACGCGCGCGCGGCCGTTTCGCCGATGCGGGCAAGACCCGCCTCAATTTCTCGATTGCCGGACCACAGGGCGGCAAGTTGGGCAAAAGCGGCCAGCGTCGTCGTGTACGTTTTCGTCGCGGCGACGGATTTCTCGGTTCCCGCGTGGCACAGCAGAACGTGCTCGGCCTCGCCCGCAAGCCGCGAATCCGCCGTGTTGGTGATAGCGGCGGTCAGCGCGCCGCCGGCCCGCGCATCGCTCACGACCTGGCAAATGTCCTCGCCTGCTCCACTTTGCGACACGCCGATCACGAGCGCGTTTATGTAATGGACGTTCGCCTCGTACAGCGTGTGGACGGACGGGGCGGCGAGCGCGACGGGCAGGCCGCAGGTGATTTGGAGCAGGTATTTGGCGAACGTGGCTGCGTTGTCGGACGTGCCGCGCGCGGCGAGCACAAGGTAGCGAACGTCGCGGCGGCGCGCCTCCGCTACCAGCGCGGCGGCAGCCGCACGCCCGGCGGCAAGCGCGCGGCCGAACGCTTCGGGCTGCTCGAAAATTTCGTCATGAAGGACGGACACGTTTTATTTCTCCTGAAAAGCCGCCGCGACCAGCGGCACGAGCGGTGAATCGTCGGGCAGGCCGGACAGAGCGGCCAGCGCGCCGCGTACGCCGCCGCGCGTGATTTCCTCCTCCACGCGCCCCGCACTCGGATCGTCGGGCGTGCCTTTGTAACGCAGGGCGGCGGCGACGGCATGGCAGACGTGGAGGGGCGAAACGTTCTGCGCGAGGCAGAGCAGGGCGGCCCCGACGAGGCGGTCGTCGGCGCGCAGTTTGCGGGCAGGGTCGCGGGCGACGCGGGCGACGGTGTCGCCAAGCGCGCGGTTACGAAAGCGTTGCCGCAGGTCGTCCTCGTGCGCGCGCTGCTCGTCCGGGTCGAAGCCGAAGGCGCGCGCTAAGGCCGTCCCCGTCTCGTCCCAGAAGCCGCGCAGGGCAGAGGCCAGTTCCGGGTCTTCGGCGGCCTGCCAGATAAAGGTGTGGCCGCGCTCTGCCCCCAGATACGCGAGCAGCGCGTGGCCGCCGTTGTGGGTGAAGAGTTTGCGCGCGACGTAGCCGGCAAAGTTCGGCCGCGCGGCCAAACCGGCGACTTCGGGGACCGGACCCAGCCAGGCCGCGCCGTCAACAGGCAACTCGGCATACGGCTCGGCGACCACGAGCAGCGGGTCGCGCGCGCGCGTTTCGGCGCTTTGAACCGGCACCATTCGCCCGACCGAGGCGTCCACGAAACCGGTCTGATTTTCGAGGTAAGCGGCCGTGGCCGGGTCATTGGGCGGCAGGGCGGCGCGCACGGCTTCGCGCAGCACATCACCGGCCCGGTTCTGGTTTTCGCAGCACAAAACGTTGAAAACGTGCTGCTCGGCGTGGCGGGCGCGGGCCGCGATTCCCGCCGCGAGCGTGGGAGCGAGGTGCGGGAAAACGTTGACGCCCACGGCCGTGCAGGCAAAGGCGCACCGGGCGAGTTCGCGCGCGACAGCGGCTTGATCTTTTGCGAGAACGGCGCGGACCGGCGCGATGATCCGCTCGTCAGCCTGTCCGTCGGGGGCGACGAGGCGCAGCGGGTAGGAGCGGCGCGCGTTCAAGGCGTTCACCAGAGCCGCGTCCACGTCTACGAACACGACTTCATAGTCGGCCTCGGCCCAGAGTTGCCCGACGAAGCCGCGCCCGATGTTCCCCGCGCCGAACTGGACGACCGTCGGCAGGCCGATTTCGCTCATTTGACGGCCAGCCGCTGACCCGGTAGCGGAGCGTCGCGCAAACGAAACGCGTCCGGCAGCAGGGCGGCGAGCGTCGTTTCGCGCACCTGGCCCGCGCTCTCGTCGGATAGGTAAACCGCCATCGTTCCCGGCGTGGGCGGGGCGAATTCGGCCAGCACCTGAAGGCACGCGCCGCACGGCGTCCCGCCGCTGTCGGTGACGACGGCGACCGCCGTAAAGGCGCGCGCCCCGGCCGCGACCGCCGCGCACACCGCCGCGCGCTCGGCGCAGATCGTCAGCCCGTACGACGTGTTCTCGACGTTGCAGCCCGTGAAAATACGCCCATCGTCCGCGCGCAAAGCCGCCCCAACCTTGTAGCCGGAATACGGCGCATAAGCATTTTGGCGGACCTGCCGCGCGGCGTTGATAAGTTCGGTGTCCATGATATTGAAGCCCCCTCTCCCCCTTCCCCTCCCCTCCGAAGGAAGGGGCGCCTGCCCCCACGTCCTTTCTGGCTTCGCGCGAAGCATCGGGAGGAGCGGTAACTATAGGCACCCCTTCCCTCGGAGGGAAGGGGGAGAGGGGGATTGCTACGCCGCGAAGCGTATCACGGTCGCGCCCGCGCCGCCCTCGCCCTCATCGGCGGTGGCGAAAGAAGCCACCCGGCTGTCGCCCTTCAGGTATTCCCAGATGGCCTTGCGCAGCGCGCCCGTGCCTTTGCCGTGGACGATGCGGGCGGATTCGAGGCCGGCGGCGAAGGCGTCGTCGAGATATTTATCGAGGCGCGGCAGGGCGGCCTCGACGCGCCCGCCGATCAGATTGACCTCGGTGTTGATCGTGCGCGCCTTGGCAAAGGCGATGTTGTCCGCTGTGGTGCCGTTGTTGCGGTTCGCGCCGCTGCCCGCTCGGCCTGTCGCTGCGGCGGCCTGGGCAACCGCGCTTTGCGGGACGGCCGGAACGTCAACGGCTTGCCCCTTGCGGGCGACGCGCAGTCCGGACAGGGGAACGGTGACGCGCATCTGGCCGATGCGCACCAGGGCTTCGTTGTCGCGCGCGTCGGCCAAAACTTCGCCCTCGGCCCCGCCGAGCGACACGACGCGCACGCGCTCGCCGGCCCGAAGGGTTTGGGGGACGTCGGCCTCCTCGACGGGCAACGGGTCGTTTTCCACCCCGATGCCGCCCAGCAGGTCGTCGGACGTGTCCTTCATCTTTTTACGGGCCGACTGGGTTTTGCGCCCCTCCTTGCCCAGCCGCCGCAGTTCGCCGATGATGTTTTCCATCTTTTCGGTGTTGCGGCGGATCAGCACGCGGGCCTCCTCGGCCGCGCGCTCCTTGGCCTCGCGGCGCAGGATTTCCAGATCGCGCAGCCGCGCCTCGTACCGCTTTTTCAGGTCTTCGAGTTCGCCAGACAGGCGTTCCGCCCGGCGGCGTTCGTCGTCGGCGATGCGCTTGGCCTCTTCGAGGCGCTGCATGACGACGCCGGTCTCGATCTCCTGGCTCCCCAGGTTATTCCTCGCGGCGTCCACGACCGGGTTGGGCATTCCCAGGCGGCGCGCGATGTGGAAGGCGTTCGAGGAGCCGGGAACGCCCTGGAGCAGACGATACGTCGGGCGCAGCGATTCGGGGTCGAATTCGACGGCGGCGTTCTCGATCCCGTCGCGGCTGTAGGCGAACTCTTTCAGTTCCCCATAGTGGGTGGTGGCGATCACGCGCGCGTTCTGGGAAAGCAGGTAATCCACGATGGACTTGGCGAGGGCCGCACCCTCGGCGGGGTCCGTCCCGGCCCCAATCTCGTCCATCAACACGAGGGCGCGCGTGCCGGCCGAGCGCAGGATGCGCACGATGTTGGTCATGTGCGCACTGAACGTGGACAAACTTTGCGCGATGCTTTGCTCGTCCCCGATGTCGGCGAAAACCTGATCGAAGTGGGCAAGTTCGGTGCCGGTCGCGGCCGGAACGTGCAGACCGGCCTGCGCCATCAGGGTCAGCAGGCCCGTGGTTTTCAGGCTGACCGTTTTGCCGCCCGTATTCGGCCCGGTAATGAGGAGCGCGCGCGTTTTGTCGCCAAAGGAGAGTGTGGTCGGAACGACGACTTCGGGGTCAATCAGGGGGTGGCGAGCCTCGCGCAGCCGCACGAAGCCGGCCCGGTTAAAGGCGGGCGCGGTCGCCTGCATGTCGTCGGCAAGGCGTCCCTTCGCGCTCGCCAAATCCATGCCGGCCAAAATCAGCGTCGTCGAATGAATCTTGTCGCCCTGCCGCCCGACGCCGGCCGTCAGTTTGCCCAAGACGCGCTCGATTTCCTGACGCTCCTTCGCCTCCAATTGCCGCAGTTCGTTGTTGAGTTCCACGACGACGAGCGGCTCCATGAACAGCGTCGCGCCGCTCGTGGATTGGTCATGGACGATGCCCTTGAACTCGCGTCGGTGCTCGGCCCGCACGGGCAAACAGCGCCGGTCGTCGCGCAGCACGATCATCGGGTCCTGAAGCATCTGCCGGTACGTCGCCGACTGCAAAATCTGGTTCAGCCGTTCGTTCACGCGCTCGGCCACGACCCGCAGCCGCGAGCGCACGGCGGCAAGCGCGGGCGAGGCCGAATCCAGCACGTCACCCGACCGCCCGATGGCCTGCCCGATGTCGGACAGCAGTTGCGGGAACTCCTCAATGATTTTTGCCCGGTCGGCCAGAAGCGGCGCTTTTTCCGCGTAGCGCAGCAGCCAACCCTTGAGCCGCGCGCCGCTAATCAATGTGGACGACAAATCCAAAAACTCGTGCGGCGTCAGGGACTGCCCGACGCCCGCCTTGACCAGGCCGGGCCGAACGTCGTGGATGCCGCCCAGCGGAATTTGCCCGAACGCGCCCAGAAGGGCGCGCGCTTCGGCCGTTTCCTGCTGCCGCTCCTGCACCAGGCTGAACGAATTGGTCGGCAGCAGTTCGCGCGCCCGCTCAACGCCGAGCGAACAGGCAGTCCGCTCGGCGAGCATTTCGGTGATCTTGGGGTATTCGAGGACCCGCAGCGTATGTTCGTCCATAAAAGCGTTCTTGAAAATTTCCGGGAAAGGTTCGTGGCCGGGCGCGCGCGGCCGGTTTCTTATCGTCACACCGGCCCACGTGGTAAACGAGGGTTCGCGCACTCTGCCACGCCGGGTACCCGGCCCCGACCGGCGGTAAGCCTCAGATTGAGTGTTACCGGCTTTCACCTATGGCGAGGCTGATTTCCGGGCCGGTTCCGTCGCTGGCTTGGAAGTCGAACGTCTTGTGCAAATGATAGTCTAGCTCGTAATCGGCCATGCCGAGTTCGGCACAAAGGCGCGCCAAGTGAAGCCAACCCGCTCGGTTAGCCGACAGCCAAACCTTTCCGCCATCCTCCAACTCGACCCGGATGCGCTCCGCCCCGGTTGCGTCGGTTTCAATGGACAGTTCGCCGGTTGCGGAATGGTCATCAAACTGATGAACGAACTTGTGCCTTTGGCTCATCGTGCTTCTGATTGTCTTTTTTGGCGCGGCTCAACGACTAAGTTCACCAGCGCGAAGCACCCAACCACCGGGAAACGGGAACCGGCGGCATTCGCGTCCGGTGCAACGCTTTGTTAGACCGCTACGGGGCTTAAGTCCTCGCCACTGCCTTCTTTAGTAGCCGAACCGCCTCGTCAATCTGTTGTTCCTGGACAATCCTCAATGCGGTGCGTCCGTCGGCATCCTTGGCATTTACGTTCGCGCCGTTGTCGAGCAGCATTTTTATGATGTCAAGATAGCGGCGTTTAGCCGCCTGCAAGTTAGCCTTGTGACGCGGGGTTGCTTTTTCACTCGCGCTGTAAGGCACAGACGGCTTTATGGTGGAAGACAGAGCATAAGCCGCCACTATCAAAGGGGTTGCCTTGTTTGAGTACCGGGCGTTAACGCTTGCGCCGTTGGCAATCAGGAGCCTTACAACGTCAACATGTCCCGCCCCGATGGCCCGAGTCAGAGCCGTGCCACCCCATTTATTCTTGATGTCTATTTGCGCGCCTCGCTCCAGTAAGAGCCGCACCGTCTCCGTCTGTCCGTTGTTCGCTGCGCGCTCTAACGCCGTCTCGCCGTAATTGTCTTGCACGTTGAGGTTCGCGCCAGCGTCCAGCAAGACTTTGGTCATCGGTAGACGGCGGTCGTCCTGTGCGGCAGCAATGAGCGGTGTGAAGCCGTCTTGACCGATTCCGTTCACGTTGGGGCCACGATTCAGGAGGTACTTCACCACCTCCAGGCGATTCATCAATGCCGCCAGGACGAGGGCTGCGTTGCCGTTGCTGTTCCGTCCGTTGATGTCCGCGCCTTTGTCTAGCAAGGCTTGAATGGCGGCGGTATCGCCATTTTGCACCGCATAAAGCAAATCATGGTTCAGGCTCTTGGGCAGCGATTGGGCATGACCAAATTCGATGAGGGCACACATCAAAATCAGCAGGGATGCGAACGTAGCGCGAATCGCCTGACGAGACACAAACAATTTCCTCACAGCTCGTTCTCCTTTCGCTCGCCAAGTGAGGCTTCGCCTAACATGGTTGACGCTCCGTGACAATTGCGGTCTAACAAGCATTATACCGGCGCGGTGTGAGGCGGCTCGCGTGAACATCGCGCCTGCGCCGTCGTCTAAAACGCACATCAGGCACACTCGTCGCCGCGACCGGCGACACGACCGCTCGCATCGGCACGCGCGTGGCGAGCGAAGGAGACGAGAACGACATGGAACGACAGCAGCAGCGCGGGAAAAGCGGGACCGACCGCATCCTGGCAATCGGCTGGGCGACGTTGGGCGCGACCATCGCGGTCGGCGCGGCGGCCATTGTGGCGACGGTGCGGGCACAGGACGCGCCGCCGCCACCGGTTCCTCGCCAGGGGCAGGGCGGCCGTTTTCCCGGTGGCTTCCCCGGCGGGCCGGGCGGCTTCCTGGGCGGCGGGCGGGTGGGGGGGCCTCCGGTCGCCGTGGCCGTCGGCGAGGGAGCCGTGTTCGTGGTGCGCGGCAACACGCTTTACAAAATGAACCCGCAAAGCTTGCGGGTCGAGGGCCAAACGGCGCTTCCCGACGAGGGCCGGCGTTCGCCGCGTGAGGGCGTTTCGCCGGACGATGCGGACCTGAGGGACCTGCCCCCCGGTGCGCCGCCGCGCCCCGGAAATCGCCGGCCCGGCGGCGGCGCACCGCCGCCCGCGCCCGACCCCAACAAGCGGTAAACGCCCCGCAGAGTCGAACCGGAAAAACGAACGGCGTCCGAACCTTTCACTAAGGCTCGGACGCCGTTCGTTCGTGAACTGCGTTGTCGCTAAACGGTTTCGAGGAAGCGGCCGATGCGAACGAGGGCTTCGTTCAGTTTGTCGGTCGCGGTCGCGTAGCAGCAGCGGACGTGACCCACGCCGCCCGCCCCGAAGGCCGGACCGGGAACGACGAGGACGCGCTGTTCGTGCAAAAGCCGCTCGGCGAACTCTTCGGCCGACAGGCCCGTGCGCTCGATGGACGGGAAGGCGTAGAACGCGCCGCCGGGCAGCGGGCAGTCCAAGCCCAGGTCGTTCAGGCCCTTCACCAAAAGACGGCGGCGGCGGTCGTAGTCGGCGACCATTTCCTGCACGTCGCGCTCGCCGTGCTTCAGGGCTTCGATGGCCGCGATTTGGGCGGTGATGGGCGCGCACAACATGGTGTAGGCGTGGATTTTCAGCATCGCGTCAATGATCGGGGCGGGCGCGCAGGCGTACCCGATGCGCCAGCCGGTCATCGCGTAGGCTTTGGAGAAGCCGTTCAGCAGGATGGTTCGCTCCTGCGCGCCGGGCAGGGCGGCGACGCCAACGTGGGGCGCATCGTAACTCAGCCGTTCGTAAATCTCGTCAGTCAGGATGTAGAGATCGTTAGCAACGGCAAGGTCCACGATGGCCTGCAAGCCCTCGCGCGTCATCGTTGCGCCGGTCGGGTTGGAGGGGTAGGAAAGCAAAATCGCTTTCGTGCGTGGGGTGATGCGGCTAGCGACATCTTCGGCACGGACGCGGAACTGGTTTTCGGCCCGCGTCGGGATGGGCACGGGGCAGCCGCCCGCGAAGCGCACGCAGGCCATGTAGGAAACGTAGCACGGCTCGGCCACGAGGACTTCGTCGCCTGGATTCAGGAGCGCGCGAAAGGCCGTGTCGAGCGCCTCGGAAACGCCGACCGTGACCAGAACTTCGCGAGCGGGATCGTAGATCAAACCGGCCCGGTCGTGCTGGTGATGGGCGATCTCGCGCCGTAATTCCAACAGGCCGTAGTTGGAGGTGTAGGTCGTGAAGCCTTTTTCCAGGCTGAAGATGGCCGCCTCGCGGATGCGCCACGGCGTGACGTAGTCCGGCTCGCCGACGCCCAACGAGATCACGTCGTCCATCTCGGCAACCAGATCGAAAAAGCGCCGGATGCCCGACGGCGGCGTGGACAGAACGATTTCGCTGAGTGGCTTCACGGCGACACCGCCAGTCGCCGGTCGGGTTCCATCTCGACGAACAGGTCGCCGTCGTCCTTGTATTTTTTGAGCAGAAAATGGGTCGCGGTCGCGCGTACGCCTTCGATGGGCGCGAGTTTTTCGGCGACGAATTCGGCCACCTCGCGCATCGAGCGGCCTTCGACCACGACGCGCAAGTCCTGCGCGCCGCTTACCAAAAAGACGCTGTGGACTTCGGGATAGCCGATGATGCGCTCGGCGATGCGATCGTAGCCCACGCCGCGTTCGGGCGCGGCGTCCACGTCAATAAAGGCAAAAACCTTCGGCTCGCCTTGCTTCTCCCAGTCAATGACGGTTTTGTAGCGGCGGATCACGCCGGATGTTTCGAGCGCGGCAACGGTTTCCGTCACCTGATGTTCGGTTCGCCCGGTCATGGCGGCGATCTGGGCGGGCGTCGTGCGGGCGTCGCGGGAAAGGACGCGCAGCACGTCGCCGCGCGCCCCGCTGCCGTCGTTGTCGTTTTGAGGATTCATGGTCCCTTGTTTTACCGCGCCGCTGTCGCCGCCTGTTGTTCGCGCTGCCAGGCAGCGCGCAGGGGAACGTCGTCGTCTTGCGGGAGGTAAATACCCATCGGCGACTTAACCTCGCCTAAGAGTTGGCGCTGAACGGGATTGGCGCGGGGCAGCAGGGTATCGTCGGGGACCAGGTAGTCCATCGCGCGCACCCAGCGGTAGCCGTAGCCCATGAAAAGCGTTTTGCGGGTGAGGTCCGACAGGTTCGGGCCGACGGCGTGCCAGGTGCGCTGCTCGAACAAAAAGGCGTCGCCGGGCTTTCCTAAGATTTCGATGGCGCCGTACGGATGTGGTGCTCCCTCTGCCTGCGCGGGGCGGCCGATCAGGCGGTTGCTGCCCGGCACGACCTGGGTGTTGCCCCGGCCCGGTTCGGATTGGTCGGACAGCAGGTAGGCGACTTTCAAGAAGAGACGCGGGTGCGGCTCCTGCATCTCGGCCGGCGATTGGCCGCCGTCGCGGTGCCAGCCTTCGCCCTTGAAGTGTTCATCGCGCGCGTGGGGCGGGTTGGGCGGGCGCACGATGGCGTGGGACGTGAGCAGGTGAATGTCCCAATTCAGCAGCCCGACCACGAGCGGCAAAATGGTCGGGTAGTCGAGCAGTTCGAGGAAAACGGGGTCTGCGCCGATGCAGTTGCGCATCTGCCAGTGATTGCGGGCGGACAGCCCTTCCTTGCAAACGCCGTCCTCGTACAAACGGTCCACGGCTTCGGTCACGCGCGCGACCAGGACGGGCGGCAGGGCGTTCGGAACCATCAAAAAGCCGTCGCGCTCAAAGCGTTCTTTTTGCGCGGTGGACGAAGCGGCGGCCTGCGGCGACGGTGACGTGTCGGGTGTCATTCGGTTTCCCTTTTCCAGTTGGACGTGTGGAAAACCATTCCCGCCGCGCGGGGTGGATACCTTCCGGTACACTGTGCCAACGGCGGCGCAACGTTTCCAAAACTCGGCGTTTGCCCGGCTGCCGGCGGCAAACGCGATGGGAGAAAGCACGTTGATATTCTTATCGAAGCGAAGCCTGATCGGGCGGGCGGCCGTTGCCGCCATTGTGGCCTGGGTGAACGGCGCGCCGATTTTGCCCGCGCGCGCCCAAACCGGCAGTGTGAGCGGAACCGTCACGGCCGGAGCCGGCAAGCCGGTCAAACTGCGCTACGCCTACGCGCAACTCCAACAAAGTGACGACAGCCCGCCCAAAAAGGAAATTATTCTTCTGTTGAGCGACGTGCCGCTCGACGACGAAGCGCGCGATGAATGGTCCACGCGCGCTCAGCGAGCGCGCAAGGGAACCCTGCACGCGGTCGCCATCACGATCAACCCAGCCGACAAAACGCCCGGTTCCGCCAACCTACACCACCAGGCGTTCCAGGGTTCGATGTCGCTTTCCGGGTCCGTACGGTTCGTGCCCGCGACCTTCACCAAAACCGTGCTCGCTGGCCGCGCGTACGTGCCGCCCACCAAGGATTTTGAGGGCCGCCCCCTCGCTGTCGACGCCACCTTCCGAACAACAATCCGGCCGCTCGCCCCGCCCACCTTCGTTGGAACCGCCGCCCAAAACAGCGCGCCCGCGAAAGCCGCCCTCGCCTTTTTCGCCGCCTGCCGCAAGGGCGACGTGCCCGCCATTCGGGCGTTCCTGCCTCCCGAACAAAGCGCCGATCTGGACGGCCCAAACGCCAAGCAGATGCTCGAAGTCGTCAAGATGATGTCGCCGGACCCGGCCACCGCGCGCGTCGCCAGCGTGACCCTGCGGGGTAACGTCGCCACCGTCGTGATCGAGGAAAAGAAGGCGTCCGGCAAGGAAACCACGACCCTGAAACTCGTCGGCGCGACGCCCAATGGCCCCTGGAAGGTCAAACCATGAAGATAACAAATGCCTGGCGCGGCCGGCAAGCGGTTTTCACCTTCCTGACGCTCGCGGTCACGGCCGCCGCGACAATCGCAAGCGGGTCGGGCTGGGTAAAGGACGCGAGCCGCGCTCCGTTCCCGGCTCAGGCGGCGCGTGGAACGATTCTGGGTCGGCCGCTGGTCGTCAAGACGGCCCAACTCGCCCGCAGCGGCTCAATGGAAACCGGCGACGCCAAAATGGACACGTACAGCCTGGACCTGCGGACCAACGATTCGATCTTTCCCGACGCCGAGGCGCACGTCTCGTTTCTGGTCAAGCAAGGCCAGAAGCCGGACGGCGAAACCTTCGTGCGTTTGCCGCACCCGCCGTACAAGTTCGGCGGCGATTTGTCGGCCCACTTCGCCGCCCTCAAATCGGTCGAACTCGTTCCCGGAACGCCGTCCGGCACGCGCATCCCGCTCATTCAAGGCCTGAGCATGACCGCCAAAACCAGCGACGCGGACGAGAAATTGAGCGACACGGACGATGGAGCCGCGCCCACGCTGCGCCTTCAGTTCGGCAAGCGCTCGGGCAACGTTCTGCCGGGCAAAATCTACTTCTGCTGGAACGACCCGAAGAAAAGTTACGTCGCCGGCACGTTCGAGGCACGGATTAAGTGATGAGTTAAGAGGGCGGGCGCGGCGGCTTCAGCATAACCAACGCCAGCCAGTCAGACCCGCTCCAGCGGCCGGTGCGGAGGCGGGGGCAGTTCGACGCAAATCGGGTCGCCGGGCCGAACTTCGCCGCTCGCAAGCACGACTCCCATCACGCCCGCCTTGCGTACCAGGTTGCCCTGCGCGTCACGCCCCAAAGTGGCCGCCATCAGGCCCGGCTGCAAGCCGTCCAACTGCGCGCATGGGTTACGCAAACCCGTCACCTCGACCACGGCCGTGTCGCCCAGATGCAGCCTTGCCCCGGTCGGCAAGCCGAGCAGGTCCACGCCGCGCGTGGTCACGTTCTCGCCTATCTGCCCGGCCGACACGTCAAAGCCGCCGGCCCGCAGTTCGTCGAACAGTTCGGCGTGGATCAGGTGAACCTGCCGCAAATTGGGCTGGTCCGGGTTCTGCGCCACCCGCGACCGGTGCTTCACCGTCTCGCCCGAATGCGCGTCCCCCTCCACGCCCCGCCCGGCCACGAGCCGAATGCACCCCTGATTCGCCTTGCGGAACGTGTGCCCCGCGCTGCGACTCACCGCCGTCACCATTGCGTCCATTTGCCTTCGTCTCTATGTTCTCTATGTTTTAGGTCGCGCTAAGCAATCATAATTTGACGCCTGCGTTTAGCGGCGGGCAAGAAAGGCGAAGGTCGCCTGCTCAGCCTCGTCCTACCCGCCGCACCAGTTGGTCATCTGTTCGGCTTATGCAGGCAGTTCGAGTGTGCAACCTGTCGAACAGCACAGGGGCGCGGTTAGGTGATTTTCACGCACGTGTTCGCCACGCGGCCAGGCGCGCTTCGCAGTAGGCGTACAAATCGGCGTTCGGCTTGCGCTCGTGCGATAAACCGAGCCGCTGGTACGGGCGGCCGAGCAGGTAAAGGAGATGGCTTTCGGCCGCGCATTGGTCGCGCCGCCGGTCCACGGAAAGCAGGTGGCGCAGCGAGGAGTCGGGCACGTCACCGCTTTCGTCCGCGCAGAGGTAGGCCATGTCCTCCACGTCGCGCCGGGACAGGTTCAGGGCGGCGAAGTTTTGCTCGATCTCTTTGGCAATCGCGCCGTCCTGGCCGCCGAACACTGGCACGTATTTTTCCAGCGTGTCCACGGCGTCGGCTAAAAATGCCCCGACGCCCGCGCTGAAGCCGTGCAGCAAACCGGCCATCACGATGCAGGCGTCGTCGCTGGTGCCGGTGCCTTTGCGGTGCCGGATGTACTGGTAGTAGGTTTCCCCGGTGTCCGGGCCGGCGTCGGCGACGATCACGCCGGTTTTGCGCAGGCGGGCAAGGTCGGCCTCGGAATGGTCTTCGCGGGCCAGGTTGTCGGCGTTCAGGCCGTGCGCGATCATCGCGGGGCGGCTGACGATAACGGAATCGCCGCCGCCGATCACGAAGCCGTAACGCGCCTCGGCCCCAAGACGAATACGGGAGTCGTCGCGCAAACCGCCCAGATAAAAGCCGCGCACCACGCCCGCGCCGTCCACGGGACCGAGCAGGGGCAACGTGCCCATCGAAAGCAGCGGCTCGTTGTCATCGTCCACCAGAACGCTGCCGTCGCCGCCCCGAACGACGCGCCGCAAATACTGGTTCACGCCGTCAATGAGCAGTTGGCGCTCGCCCCGCACCAGAACCGGGTCGAGGCGAAGCGCGCGGGCGATGTCGTCCATCGTGGTGTTGGGAAATCTTCGGCCCCGGAAAACGCCGTGGCCCTCGTGCGCGTGACCGAGCACGCTCTGGATCAGAACGCTCTGCTCGGTTTGGCGCGTACAGCGCAGGGTTTCGCGGGCGTCGAGCACGTCATAATCGGTTCGCAGCAGATCGTCGGGGGCGACGCCGGGAAGCGGCGGGCGGGCGGAGTTCGTCGGGCGAGGCATGAGGTTTTCTCCTTCGAGGGGCGCGCGGTGAGCGCGCGATACATTGTAACCAAAAGCCGCGCGCGCCTGAAGAGCGGCCCGCCCGTCCGAGTCCCAAACCGTATGCCAACTCGCCTTTCTTTTTCTCGCCCCCGCCCCGCCCTCGCTGCCCTTGCCGGCGCGCTCGCCTTCCTGCCCGTCGGCTGCGCGAAGGCGCCGGCCGGCATCGGGCCGAGCGCGCGTGGGCGGCAACTCGTGGTTTCGCTTTCCGTGGACCGCGAGATTAACCCGAACTACTACTACTTCGTGCTCATCAACCTGACCGACGACCAGAACGACGCCGGTCCCGTTCCGGTCGTGCAGGGGCCGCTGCCGCAGGGGCCGCCGTCCGGGACTTGGGGAAATGGCTTCGCCGCCCCCGCGCCGCTGGGCAACAATCAGCAGCAGGGCTTCGTCGGCTTCGTGCGCTACGGGCCGGGCGGCTACGGCGCCTACCGCGTGCCGGTCAACACGTCCACCGGCGCGCTCGTGTCCCCCGTGCTCAACATCTTCGACTTCCTGAACCGGCCCGACGTGATTTTGAACGATCCATCGAGCGGCGGCCGGGCGAACACCATGGCCTTTCAACTCGACCTGTCGCGCCTGCCTAATTACGTCCGGCCCGGCGCGGACGGCGTTCTGGGCACGGCCGACGACACGACCGCGCGCTTTATTCAAATAAACCTGCTCGCCACCGACAACGTGCCCGCCGGCAGCGTGGACCCGTTCGCGCGCAAGAACTGGGACGCGCTCGGCGACGGCCGTTCGGGCGGCCTGAACGATCCCGTCAGCGTGGGCAATCCGGGCATCAACACCTGGCTGACGATCCCGCTCGACCAGGACATCACCCGAACCGAAGCCGAAGCAAACCTGGAGCCACCCGACAACGACGTGCGCGAACGACTGGAAGGCGTCGTTCCCGACCCCGACCTCGACATCCGCGACTGGACCATCGAAATTCGCTCGCCCCGGTAGCAACCTGCGCGCCGCGCGCGCGTTGCCGCGCCTATCGTGCCTTTGGTATAATCCGAGCGTTGCGCCCGCGCGCACGCCGCGCGTGTTTGCGCGAACTTTTTTCCGCTCCCGCGTGTCGTTTAACGGCGGGAACGGGCGTTCCCCAGAACCCACCACACCCCGGCAGCAAGCAATCAGAGCGGAGGACTGTTTTTATGCTCAAGCGATTTTGGCAGTACATCAAGGCCCTTTTGTCCGGCAAGTTGGACGACATAGAGGACCCCGAAGTGCTGCTGTCCCAGGCGCAGCGCGAAATGACCGAGATGCACGCGCGCAACCGGGAACGGGCCGTCCAGGCCATCACGATGAAAAACAACCTCCAGCAGATGGTGGATGACATCCAAAAGCGCGTGGACAACCTGCAAGCAAAGGCCGAACTCGCCCTCAAGCGCGGCGACCGCGACCTCGCCAAGCAACTGCTGACCGAAAAGCAGCAACATTTGACGGCGCTTGAGACGACCCGTACCAGCCTGACCCAGTCCCAGGAAACCGTGGACGCAGTCAAAACGGCGATCAAGCGCGAAGAAGAGCGCATCCGGCAAAAAACAGCCGAGGCGCTGGCGATGAAGGCCCAGTGGAAGAGCAGCCAGATTCAGATCGAGATGAACAAGGCGCTCGAAAACATGGGCGGCATCGAGGATACCACCCAGGTCTTCGAGCGGGCGCAATCCAAAATCCGTAACGCTAACAGCGAGCAAATGGCGCGGGGTGAAATGGCCCAGCAGCGAGTTCAAAACCGCATCGCTGATCTCGACGCGGCTGCGGGCGAAGAGGCGGCCGAGACGGAACTTGCCCAACTGGAAGCCAAACTCGGCCTGGGCGCGACGACGAATACGGCAGCCGCGCCCGTCACAACGGTCGCGCCGGCCCAGTCCGACATTGACCGCCAGCTGGCCGAACTCGAAGCGCGCGTCGGCGGAAGCGGCGCGGCCGGCAACGGAGCCGGTTAAACCGTTCATGTGCCGCCTGGTCGGCCTGGTGGCCGCGCCCGCACTCCCAACGGAAAAAGCAGCGCCGCCGAATCCCTCGCCGGGTTCGGCGACGCTGCTGCCGTCTTGGACGCACCTTGTCGGCGCGCGCCACTCGCTGCGCACGCAAAGCACGGTTGGGCGCGTGCCCGACGGCGAGCCGGCCGGCCACGCGGACTCTTGGGGCATCGGGTGGTTCGACGCGGCCGGAAACGTTTCGCTGCTGCGGGAAACCGGCTGGGCCGAACAATCCGCCTTTTACGTCTTCGCGGCCGAAACCGCGGCCCGGCCCGCGAACGCGCTTTCTGGCCCGGCGATTGTTCTGCTCGGCCACCTGCGCAAAGCGTCGCGCGGGGCCGTCACCAGCGAAAACGCCCACCCGGTCCGGGTGGATTTTCCCCGCCGCGCGCAAGACACGCGGCCGGGCTGGGACACCCTGCTTATCGCCCATAACGGCACGATCCGCGACCCCTTGCTTTCCACGCTGCGCGCCGATCTGGCCGCGGACGACGTCGAGGAGGCGCGGGCCGACTCCGACACCGTGGTGCTCGCCGCCTGGCTCGCGCGGCGCGTTGCGAAAAACACGGCCGGCGGCGGCGACCTATTCGACGTTCTTGCCGGCGCGCTGCGCGAACTGATTGCCCGCGTGCCCCACGTCGCCCCGCCCGGCGAAGCCCGCAAAGCGTACTCGGCGCTCAACCTGCTCGTCGCGCACGGATCGGGCGACCTGTTCGCGCTGCGCCAGTTCAGCCACGACGGCGACTACTACACCTTGTTTTCGCGCCCCGGCCGGCCCGGCGAGGGCGCGTCGTTCGTGGTCGCCTCCGAGCCGACCGACGACGAACCGGGCTGGGAACCGATCCCGCCCGGCGAACTCGTCCGTTTCGCAGGCGACAAAACGACGCGGACGGTCCCGGTCGGGTAAGACACGAGCATGGACAGCGAAGCGAAAAGCAGCGGCCCGTTGAACTGGCTCCGATGGCTGCGGAACGTCGGGCAAGCTGCCCCCGCCCCGAACGCGCACCGCCGCCTCGCCCAACTTCAGGACGACGTTGCCCGTTTGGACGACGTAACCCGCGCGCGCATCGGGCGCATTCGTGTTCTCGACGCCGCCGTTCGCCAGCATGCATCCGCGCCCGACATGCCCGGCTTCGCGAGTGGCGCGCTTGCCGAGGCCATTCGGGAAATGGAGCCGCTCGCCCTACGCGCGGCCGACCTCGCCTGCCGACGGGGCGATCTGGCCGCCCTGCTCGAAAACGTCAACGCGGGTACGCTGCGGCGCGAAATTTCCGCCCTGCGCATGCGGCGCGAACAGGCCGGCGGCGACCCGTTGCTTCAGGCTCAGCTGGACCAGGCGCTTCGCTTCAAGAACGAGGAGCGGGCGGCCTACCAGACCATCGAACAAACCCTGCGGCGCGTGGACGGCCAGCTGGAAAGCGTCGAGTGCGCGTTCGCCGCCTTCAAGGCCCGCGTGCTGCGCCTCAAGGCCGGTGACGCGGACGGCGGCGCGTGGAGCGAAGCGTTCGGCGAAAGCCTGGAAACCGATGTCGAGACTTTGTCGCGCCAAATGGACGCCCTGGACGGCTCCGTGGACGAAGTTCTCGCCGTGGGCCGCGCCGGCAGCCGCGTTTGAACGCGCGCGCACTTTTTTTATCCCCAAAGGACAACCAACCCGCGTGAGTGACAACATTCCCAGCCGCGTTTTCCGGCTGGGCAAGGCCTATCTGAACAAAGTGCGCGACCGCGTGGACGCCGAACTAACCGATGCCGAAAGCGAACTGCAAGCCGAGGCCGACCGGCCCCTGCCCGGTGGCGGAACTCGCCCCGCCCGCGAAGACGCCAGCCCTGAGGCGGCCTTCACGCGCGCCCAGCAAAAAATCCGCGCCGCGCAGGCCCGCATTGACGCCCACGGCGAAACCGGCAACGCCGCCGAGCGCGTGAGCGAGGCGACGAGCAGCCCTTCCGCTTCGGCCGATCCGAACGCTTCCGACTTCCGTGTGCTCGGTATCGCCCTTGACGCCGGCTGGGACGACGTGCTGGGCGCCTACGAGAAAATCACCCGCCGCTGCGACCCGCGCCGCTTCCCCGACGGCTCGGCCGAGCAAAAAGAGGCCGGGCGCATCTTGGAGCGCGTGAACACGGCCTACGACAACCTGCGCAAACGCCTCGACCCGACCGAAAGCCGCTTCGCCCGTTTGGAATTCGACGCCGGCAGCGCCGCTCCGTCCGGCCCGTCGGCAGCCGACACGCCCGCCTCCGCGCCCAACGTCCCGCCCGAACTCAACTGACCCACCCGGCCGTGGAGACGCCGTCGCCGCCCGCCGTTCTCGTGTACGGCACCATCTGCCTCGACATCTTCGAGGCCGTGGACGCGGCTGGCGAACCGCTGCCCAACGCGCCGGTCCGCGTGCTTCCCGGCGGCGAAGCGTTCAACACCGCGACTGCGGTTGCCGGCTGGAACGTGCCCGTCGCCCTGACCGGAACGGCCCTCGGCTCCGACCCGGAAGCGGACACGCTGCGCGCTCTGCTCGACGACCCCGCTGTCGGTCTGCCGCGAACGCTGATCCCCGACATCGCTGGCGCGACCACGCCGGTCTGCACCATCCGCGTCTTTCCCGACGGCGAGAAGCGCATGAGCGGGCGCGGATTCAAAAACGCCGTCGCCCCGCCGCCGCTTGCTTCCACTCTGCTCGCCGCGCGCCCCATCGTCGCCGTCGACCCCAACCTGGGCCGTGCCGCCGTCCAGGCCGCGCTCGACGCCGCCCGCGCGGGCTGCCCCGTAGTCGCCATGGACTGCGAACACGAGCCGGAGATCGTAAGCGCGTGCCGTCTCCTGGTCACGAGCCGCGAATGGCTCCAACGCCACTACCGAACCACGCTGAGCACGGAAGACGCGAGCCGGCTAGCGGAGCAAACAGTTCGTGAGGGCGGGGCGCCCACCGCCATCGTCACCCTGGGCGAAGACGGCTGCGTGGTAGCCGACCGAATTGAAGGATCATTCGCGGTTCCCGCCGTCCCCGTCACCGATGTCGTGGACACGACCGGCGCGGGCGACACGTTCCGGGCCGGCCTGTGCTACGGCCTGCTCCAAAACTGGCCGTTACGCCGAACCGTACATTTCGCCGCTGCCGCCGCCGCGCTCCACTGCACCGTCTGGGGCGGCGGCTCGCGTTTTCCCCTACAGCGCGTCCTTGATCTGGCGTTTGCGCCCGACGCCGAGCCGCAGTCGGGCTAACTCCACCAGGGTGAACCCTGGTTCTACCGCTTGCTTCCAGCCGGGAGGAGTTTTTTGAGGCGACTCATTTCGTCGCGTACCTGGGCGGCGTGCTCGAAGTCCAGGGCGCGGGCAAAAGAGGGTGGAACGGCATGGCGTCTGTTCAGGGAAGGACTTCGACGCTTACCGGTCCGCCGGGAATCACATCAAGCGTGACCCGCTTGCCGCGCAGCAGGGACATACCAACGAGCGGTTCGCCGATCACGACCTGCACGGACACGGGGCGCGGTGGCTCGTCCTCGCCGACAACTTCGCCGCGAAAAATAGACACGGGCGTGATTCGGCCGTCGGCCATCATCACGTCCACCGTTTCCCGGAACGGCAGCCCAAGTTGCGCGATGAACTCGAAAGGCAACGCCAGATCGTCATCGAAGCCTGTGTCAAGCACGCCCGTGACCGCCATTTCGTCGCCGGCCGGTCCGCGCACGCGCAGTGTCACAACGGCTTCCAGGTGTCCCGCGACGGAGCGCGCTCGGACCTCGCCCCTCACCGAGCAACGGGCCGCATTCGCACGCCCCGGCTGAACGTTGCCGGGAACCCGATGCGAAGGGTGGAAACGACGGCGTCCGGCTGCCGCTCAAACAACCGGTCGCTCGTTTCCAGATGGTTGGCACCAACCTCGAAGTCGCCGCTCAAAACGTTGATAGAGATGAATTTGCCCACGTTCTCGTTCGCTTCCACCTGAGCGCGCAGGCGTTCTTCGTAGATGGTTCTTCCGCGCCGCATGATTTCTTCTGGCGTGAGCGATTGTGCTTGCATTGTTTTGCCTCTCGTTTTGAGACCTTGCTGCGCCGGTTCACGCACTATTTTGTTCTGATAATTGGGTTCCGTGTGTCTCGGGAGGAACCATCGATTTCCACCACTTTAACAACGCGTTCCGCACGATGTACTCAAAGGTGTGCAGCAGCATAGGTACGTCCTCACGACGCCACGTTGCACCACGGGCTTGCATACCCAACGCTTCCGGGATTTCACAAGGCGTCGGTGGGTCGCCATCATGCCAGGGAGGTTCACACGCTGGGAGCGGGAATGGTTTGCCAGCATGAAGCGCTTTGGAGCGGTATCCGTACACTTTGCCAAGAGCCTTTTTGAGGTTCGAATTGGTCCATTTAATCTGGCAGAACTCGGGTGGACGAACTGCCGGAGCGTCAGGAAGAAAGGTCATCAGAAAACGTGTAAACTTGCTCGTGACTCCTAACGAGGGGGCGATTTCATTGGCTACCTGTTCGGCCAACTCGTCGCCACCTTTGGAGATCAACAACGTATACAGGTCTGGCTTCGAGGCTTTCAGTTTCTCGATGGGAGAATCGTCGGCGGCGCTCCAGCGGACGACAGCAGTTTCTACTGCGGACACCAACAGAAGCCAAGCCAATTCAGGCTCGGACTCGGCGATCCAAATCGCGTTCTGATACGACCGGGCGGCGAGCACTAACGCTGTAGCATCGTCCGGTGTCAGCCTTGGCAAGGTCGGCAGCAGTGTCAAGTCGTTGAGGCAATGAGACTCCCTGGCACGAGGAAGCACAAATCGTTTACCGCTGTAGCGGCGCAGCAGAACCGGGTCCGAATAGTCGAGGTAGCCCATCGGGCGTCCACGAGGATCATTTCCTTCTCGGAACTCTCGGGTTGGTCCTCCTGGCTTAACACGAATGCCTAACGACAAAGATACGAGTGCTGCAATCTCGTCGCTTGGGTAGCCAGCATGGTATCGGTCAGTATCTGTAACCAACTCATTGTCTCCCAGTGGCTCCATTATAGGGAACTCTGCTCTGAGAACAATCCCAGCGCGAAGGGAGTGATCATCGTGGAACGCCAAGCCATTCAGTAGTTGGTACGGCCCCAAACCTTCCGTCAACTCGCCGGTGATGTGCGCGTCAGTGAAGAGCGGATACTCGTATGTAATTTTCGTGACGTCTGGTGCTTCCGTCGAGAGTTTAGCCTTCCAAACCTCATAGGCGTAAACTCCTTGTTTACGGGCTGAAGCGGCTTCGGTGTTGTCAGGCATGGGTGAATTCCTGGCTTTACCGTTTGCTACCAGCGGGGAGGAGTTTTTTGAGGCGGCTCATCTCGTCGCGCACCTGGGCGGCGTGCTCGAAGTCGAGGGCGCGGGCGGCCTGCTTCATTTCTTTTTCCATGTCGGCAAGCGCGAGCATGAGCTGGTCGAGGGGCAGGGTTTCGGGGGCCTTGTTGGACGCGACCTTGTAGTACGACTTGGCCTCGGCGACCTTTTTGGATTCGATCACGTCGCGCACGGCCTTGATCACGGTTTGCGGCGTGATGCCGTGAAGGGTGTTGTAGGCGACCTGCTTTTCGCGGCGCCGGTTCGTTTCGTCAATCGCGCGCTGCATCGAGCCGGTGACGTTGTCCGCATACATGATGACCTGCCCGCCGACGTTGCGGGCGGCCCGCCCGATGGTCTGGATGAGGCTGGTTTCGCTCCGCAGAAAGCCTTCCTTGTCCGCGTCCAGGATGGTGACGAGGGAGACTTCGGGCAGGTCCAAGCCTTCGCGCAGCAGGTTGATGCCCACGACCACGTCGTAAACGCCCAGGCGCAAATCGCGCAAAATCTCGCTGCGCTCCAGCGTCTGGATGTCGCTGTGGAGGTACTGGACCTTGACGCCGATGTCTATCAAATACTCGGTCAGGTCCTCGGACATCTTCTTGGTGAGCGTGGTGACGAGGACGCGCTCTTTTTTCTCGGTGCGCGTCTTGATCTCGCCGATCAGGTCGTCAATCTGGCCTTTCGTGGGGCGCAGAACGATTTCGGGGTCAATCAGGCCGGTCGGGCGGATGATCTGCTCGGCGATGGTTTCGCTATTCTGGCGCTCGAACGGACCGGGGGTCGCGGAAATGAACACGAGCTGCTTGAAGCGTTCTTCCCACTCCTCGAAGCGCAGCGGGCGGTTGTCCTTCGCGCTGGGCAGCCGGAAGCCGAACTCGACCAGGGTATCCTTGCGCCGCTTGTCTCCGGCGTACATGGCGTGCAGTTGCGGGATCGTCTGGTGCGACTCGTCCACGACCATCAAAAAGTCGTCGGGGAAGTAGTCCAAAAGGGTGTTGGGCGGGGTGTCCGGCGTGCGGCCGTCGAACCAGCGCGAATAGTTTTCCACGCCGGAGCAGAAGCCGATTTCGCGCATCATTTCCAGGTCCATGCGCGTTCGCTGCTCGATGCGCTGCGCTTCGAGCAACTTGCCCTGGCTTTGAAAGTAACGGACCTGGTCCCGCATCTCGGCCTCGATGCCGGCCCAGATCGCCTCCTGCTTGTCCGGATCACTGACGAAGTGCGAGGCGGGGAAGATCGTCAGTTCGTCGCGCGTTTCGATCTCCTCGCCGGTCACGGCGTCCACGACGCTGATCTTGCTTACCTCGTCCCAGTCGAAGTGGATGCGGAAGATGATCTCCTCGTCCTTGGGCTGCAATTCGAGCGTGTCGCCCTTGACGCGGAACGTGCCGCGCGTCAGGGCAACGTCGTTGCGCTGGAACTGAATGTTGACCAGGCGGCGCAGCAGTTCGTCGCGGTCGTAGGTCTGCCCAACGTGGAACCAGACCATCATATTTTTGTAGGCGGCCGGCGAACCCAGCCCGTAGATGCACGAAACGGACGCGACGATGATGCAGTCGCGCCGTTCCAGAACCGCCTGGGTGGCCGAGTGCCGCAGCCGATCAATCTCCTCGTTGACGGACGAGTCTTTTTCGATAAACGTGTCCGTTTGGGGAATGTAGGCTTCCGGCTGATAATAGTCGTAGTAGGAAACGAAGTACTCGACCGCATTGTTGGGAAAAAAGTCGCGGAACTCCGAGCAAAGTTGGGCGGCAAGCGTCTTGTTGTGCGCGATCACGAGCGTGGGCCGCTGCACTTTTTCGATCACCTGAGCCACGGTAAACGTTTTCCCCGTGCCCGTCGCCCCCAGAAGCGTTTGAATGCGCTGGCCGCCGTTCAGGCCGCGCACCAGAGCGTCAATAGCCGCCGGCTGGTCGCCGGCAGGCTTGAACTTGCTGACGATTTCAAACTTCTGCTGCTTTGCCATTGCCGGGTTCGCGCCTCCTGAAACGATAAAATGCGGCTTCGGAGATTGTTCTCCAAAGCCGCAAACAGTTGTGTTGCATTTTACCTTTTTTGAAGCCGCCGAGCCAGCAAGCGGCGCGCTTGGCGCGAGTTGACAGCGGCCTTCCGTGCCCCTATACTGACGGAAGTAATCGCATACGCCTTTAACAACCCGTCCCGTGAGGCGGGCAAGGACCGCGACCCTGTTTTTGTTCGAGCGCTCCAAAAAGTGTGCGCGCGTACCACGTCCGGCCTGGCCGGAAACGGGAGCGCGCATGTGCGTAGGGCGCGCTCCCGCACAAGCCGGACGCCTCCCGCGCCTCACGTTGAGCGCGGGGGGCGTTTTTCGTTGTGGGCGCGCTCGAACAAGCGCGCCCGGAAGATCGAGCCGTGATGAACAAGGTCGCCGCTCCCGACGGGGCCGGCAGCAGCGGGCAGGTGCGGGTGATGGACGCGAGCGAGGTTCGGCGCGCGCTCACCCGCATCGCGCATGAGATCGTCGAGCGTAACAAGGGCGCGGCCGGCGTGGTCCTGGTCGGTATTTTGCGCCGGGGCGCTCCGCTCGCGGCCCGGCTCGCGGGCCTCATCAGCCGCATCGAGAGCGGCGGCGGCGAGGAACACGCGCGCGTGGAACACGGCGGCCTGGACATCGCGCTGTACCGCGACGATTACGCCGTTCGCCAAACCCCCGCCCGCCAAACCAGCGTCCGCTTCGACCTGACCGGAAAAACGGTCGTTCTGGTGGACGACGTTTTGTTCACCGGCCGCTCGGTCAATGCGGCTATCACGGCCCTGATGGACTTGGGCCGCCCCGCTTGCGTGCAATTAGCCGTTCTGGTGGACCGGGGCCACCGCGAACTGCCCGTTCGCGCGGACTTCGTGGGCAAAAACCTGCCCACCGCGCGCGCCGAACACGTTCACGTTTGTTTGTCCGAAATGGGCGAGGGCGAGGACGCCGTCGAAATCCACAAACCGGGCGACGACGGCCGGGCGAAGACCGCCTCATGAGCGCGACCCACCTTGCCGGGCGCGACCTGCTCGACCTCGAAACGCTCACCCGCGACGAGATCACGCTGCTGCTCGACACGGCCGAAACGTTCGGCGACATTTTGAAAAGGCCGGTGAAAAAGGTGCCGACGCTGCGGGGAAAGTCGGTCGTCACGCTGTTTTACGAAAACTCGACGCGCACGCGCACGTCTTTCGAGGCGGCCGGCAAGTACATGAGCGCGGATGTGATCAACATCAGCGGTTCAACCTCCTCGGCCGCGAAGGGCGAAAGTCTGCGCGACACGTTTCTGACGCTTCAGGCCCTCACCGCTGACCTGGTCGTGATGCGAACGCCCCATAGCGGCGCGTGCCACCAGGCGGCCGAATGGGTGAACGTGCCCGTCGTCAACGCGGGCGACGGCACGCACGAGCACCCGACGCAGGGTTTGCTCGACCTGCTGACGCTGCGCGAGGCGAAGGGGGAGTTAGCCGGCCTGACCGTCGCCATCGTCGGCGACGTGGCCCATTCGCGCGTCGCCCGCTCAAACATTTGGGGACTGACCCGGATGGGCGCGCGCGTGCGCCTGGTCGCCCCGGCCACGCTGCTCCCGCCCGACGCGCATCGTTTGCCCGTCGAGGTCTTCACCGACCTGCGCGCCGGCCTGGACGGAGTGGACGTGGTCAACGTCCTTCGCCTGCAACTCGAACGGCAAACGCGCGCCCTGTTCCCGACCGCGCGCGAGTATTCGCGCCTGTTCGGCGTCACGCCCGAAGCCTTGAAAGCCGCCAAGCCCGACGTGCTCGTGCTACACCCCGGCCCGATGAACCGCGGCCTGGAAATCAGCGCGGACGTTGCCGACATGCCCCGCGCGCTCATCGAGCGTCAGGTCACGAACGGCGTCGCCGTCCGCATGGCCGTCTTATATTTGCTGTTGGGTGCGGCAGAGTAGCCCCCTCCCCCGGCCCCTCCCCCGCGGCGGGAGAGGGGAGCAAGAAGATGAGGAAGATGGCGAAAGATGTTTATGGAAGTTACGCCGAAATACAAGATTGACCTGGCGCGGGAGTTGAGACGGAGGCAGACAGAAAGCGAAGCATATTTGTGGGATTACCTGCGCGCTCACCGTCTCGACGGCTTGGGCTTTCGCCGTCAGCGGCCTATCGGTCGCTTTGTTGCCGACTTCTGCTGTGAAAAGGCCAAACTCGTCGTTGAGATTGATGGCGGCTACCACGAGGTGGCTCAGCAACAGGAATTCGACACGGAACGCGAAGCGCACTTTACCGGGCGCGGCTACATCGTCGTGCGCGCCTCGGCCGAAGTGGTGATGAACGACTGTGAGTGTGTCCTGCGACGCATCCAAGCCGCCGCCCATCGTCGTCTCCCCTCTCCCGCCGCGGGGGAGGGGCCGGGGGAGGGGGCTGCAAACGAAGAGGGAAATCGTGATTCTTAGCGGCGGCCGGATTGTTGACCCGGCGAACAACCTGGACGCGACGGGCGACCTGCGCCTTGATGAGAGCGACGGCGTGGTGCGCGAAGTCGTCACCGGCGTGGGCGCGCGTCTCGCCGCCGGGCCGGGCGAGCGCGTGGTTGACTGCGCCGGCAAGGTTGTCTGCCCCGGCCTGATTGACATTCACGTTCATCTGCGCGTGCCGGGGCAGGAGTATAAGGAAGATTTGGACAGCGGTTTGCGCGCGGCGGCGGCAGGCGGCTTTTCGGCTATCGCCTGTATGCCGAACACGAACCCGTTCATTGACAACGCGCCGGTCGTGCGTGACCTGCTTGCGGGCGCTCACGCGGTCGGGGCGGCCCGGCTGCACGTCATCGGCGCGCTCGCCAAGAACATGGCGAATAGGGAACTTGCCGAGATGGGCGACTTGAAGGAGGCGGGCGCGGTTGCCGTGTCCGACGACGCCTTCAGCGTCCAGGACGCGGAGTTTTTGCGGCGCGCGATGGAGTACGCGCACATGCTCGACCTGCCGGTCCTCGCCCACTGCGAGAACGCGGCTTTGACGGACGGCGGCGCGATGAACGAGGGCTACGTGGCGAGCGTGATGGGCATTCGCGGCTTGCCGCGCGAGGCGTACGAGATGGACGTTGCCCGAAACGCCCTGTTGTCGCTTTTGACCGGCTGCCACCTGCACGTTCTTCACGTCTCGACCGCGCGCGAGGTCGAGATCGTCCGCTTCTTCAAAGCCCAGGGCGCGAACGTGACGGCGGAAACCGCGCCGCACTACTTTTGCCTGACCGACGAGGCCTGCCGGGGCTACGACACGAACGCCAAGATGAACCCGCCGCTGCGAACGCAAGCCGATTGCGACGCGATGATTGCCGGTCTTGCCGACGGTACGCTGGACTGCATCGCCACCGACCACGCGCCCCACGCGCGCTACGAGAAGGAAGCAGAGTTCGTGCTCGCCCCGTTCGGCATCGTCGGGCTGGAAACCAGCCTTGCGCTGGGGGTTACGCATCTGGTGCGGCCCAGTCATCTATCGCTTTCCGACCTGGTGCGCCGCATGAGCACGGAGCCGGCGCGGTTGCTGAACCTGCCCGGCGGAACGCTGTCGCCCGGTTCGCCCGCCGACGTGACCGTGTTCGACCCAAAGGCGCGCTGGACGGTCGAACCGGAAAAGTTCATCAGCAAAGGCCGCAACACGCCTTTTACCGGGCGCGAACTGTTCGGCCGGGCCGTTCTGACCATCGTCGGCGGGGAGGTCGTGTACGAAGGATGAGATACGCGATGTTTTTGGCCTTCCCCTTTTCGCCGGCCGCCGCCCTCATCCCCGTCCCCTCTCCCAAAATTGGGAGAGGGGTGAGGGCGGCGGCGGGAAGGAAAGGCGTCCGATGAAGGCTATTCTCGCGCTCGCCGACGGGGCCGTATTCGAGGGGACCGCGTTCGGCGCGCCCGGCCGCACGCGCGGCGAGGTCGTGTTCAACACGGGCATGACCGGATACCAGGAAGTGTTGACCGATCCGTCCTACGCCGGCCAGATCGTCGCGCTCACCTACCCGCTGATCGGCAATTACGGCGTGAACGTGGACGATGTCGAGTCGCGGCGCGTTCAGGTCGCGGGCTTCGTCGTGCGGGAACTGGCGGACAATTACTCGAACTGGCGCGCGTCCGAATCGCTCGATTCCTTCTTGAAGCGGCAAAACGTGGTCGGCATTTCCGGCATTGACACGCGCGCGCTTACCCAGCAACTGCGCTACGAGGGCGTGATGCTGGGCGCAATCTCGACCGAGGAAACGCGCGACGAACTCGTCGCCCGCCTTCAGGCCGAGCAAGCCACGAACGCCTACGACAGCGTGGACTGGGTGCGGCGCGTCACCACGCCCGAGGCGTATACCTGGGGGCCGAACGCGGGCGAAGCAAAATACCGAATCAGCGTGCTCGACTGCGGCGTCAAGTACAACATTTTGCGCGAACTGGCTCATCTGGGCGCGCGCACCACCGTTTTCCCCGCGACCGCGAGCGCGCACGAGCTGCTCGCCGGCGACCCCGACGGCGTCTTTTTATCCCCCGGCCCCGGCGACCCGGCCCTGTTGGGCTACGCCATCGAGACTGTGCGCGCGGTCGTGGACACGGGCAAGCCCGTGATGGGCATCTGTCTGGGCAATCAACTGCTCGGCTGCGCGTTCGGCGGGGCGACGTTCAAATTGCCGTTCGGGCACCGGGGCGCGAACCATCCCGTAAAAGACCTGACGACCGGGCGCGTGGTCATTACGTCACAAAACCACGGCTACGCGATTGATCCGAACACCCTGACCGACCCGAACATCGCGGTGACGCAGATCAACCTGAACGACGGCACCGTCGAGGGTTTGCGCCACAACGAGTTGCCCGTTTTCTCGATCCAGTACCACCCGGAAGCCTCGCCCGGCCCGACCGACTCGCGCTTCTTTTTCGAGCAGTTTTTGCGCACCATTGACGCTCGGCAGCGCAAGAACAAGAAATGAGCGTTTCAAGGTCCGAGTTCCGACACGGGTTGAAAACTCGTGTCGCCGACATTGATTCCCGACGCAAGGACAACGCAAGGACAAGAGATGAACCTTTCCGACGAACAGCGGGTGCTTTTCGAGGCGAACGGCTTTCTCAAATTGCCCGGTGCGCTGGGTGAAAACGAACTGGCCGGCGTGCGCCACGCTGCCGCGCTTGCCGAGGAAAAATGGCGTGCCGACCCCTCCCTGCCCGGCGCGCGCTCGGCCACGCTCAATCAGGTACAGGCGCCCATCGAATACGACGACCGGCTGCTCAACCTGCTGTGGCATTCGCGCGTTTTTCCCCTCGTGCGCGCGCTTTTGGGCGACGACGTGAGCATGGTGGACAACGATTTTTTCATCACGCCGCCGCGCACGCCCCGAACGCACGCCGGCTGGCACCACGACGTCGGGCTGCGCGGCGTATACCATCCACGCTCGCTCCTGATGGTCAAGGTTTTCTACCTGCTGACCGACGTGGACGAGAATTCGGGCGGGACCGCGCTCGTTCCCGGCTCGCACCGCTTTCCCGAAGACTGGAAGTTTCCCATTGTCGCCGACCCACGCGCGATGCCGGGCGCGATTCAGATGACGGGCAAATCCGGCGACGCTTACCTGTTCAGCGGCCGCGTCTACCATTGTGCCGTGAACAACGACAGCGACCGCCCGCGCCGCGTGCTGATCTACAACTACGGTCACTTTTGGATGAAGGTGTGGCCCGGCTACGAGCCGTCAGTGCGCCTGCTTGATGCGGCGCGCGCGTCCGGCGACGCGGTGAAGCAGCAACTTCTCGGCCTGGGTCGCGCCTACGAACAATCGCTGCCGCCGCCCGCCCACGGCGGGGCGCAAACGGCGTGACGTTCGGCCGCCGCGCCGCCCGCCGCCGACCCCGAACCCTGGCCGGCTTGCTGCTGCTCGCCGCGCTGCTGATCGTGCCGCGCGTGGTCGCGCTCGACGCCGACACGCTGCCTTCGCTGGACATCAATTCCGGCATCTGGACGGACGAGGGCTTTTACACCTACAACGCCCGCAACGCCGTTGTTTTCGGCCGGGCCGAACTGGACGAGTTCAACAACCGCAATTTGTCGCCGGTCCTCGATCTGGTGCAGCGGCTTGTTTTCCGCGCGTTTGGCGTCGGGCTGGTACCCGCCCGCGCCGTCTCCGTCGCCTGCGCCTTTGTCGCGCTCGGCTTTTTTTACGCCGCGTTGCGCCGCGCGTTTGGCCGCCGCGTCGCGCTGTCCGGCCTCATCTTGCTCGGCGGCGAGGTGACGTTCATCTTATACAACCGGCTCGCCCTGATGGAAACGCCGGCCCTGGTCGTGTTGTGCGCCGCCTTGTGGGCGTTCACGCTGGGAACGCCGGCCGGCTGGCTCCTGTCGGGCGCGCTGGCCGCGAGCGCCATCGCCTTTAAAACGACCTTTCTGGTCTTTCTGCCCGCCCCGCTGCTCGCCTGGGCATGGCGCTGGGGCGCGTCGCGGCAGCGTGTCGGGCGGCCCGTTTTGTGGTACGCGACGGGCGCGCTTGTGGGAACCGCGATCTACTTGCTTGCCTGGGGAATCCCGCACGGGCCGGAAATCTGGCGCATGAACAATTATTACCGCACGCGTCAGGTGCAGCCGCGCTCAATTCACCAGGCCGCGCGCTTCGTTCAGCGGGCCGCGTTCGGCTACCGGCGCGGGCTGGCGCAGTTTTTGGAAACGCGCTCGCCCGTTCTGTCAACGCTCGCCGTTCTGGGCCTGCTCGCCATTCCGCTCGGCCGGCGGCCGGTAAAAAAGGCCGAGGGATTGAAATCCCTCGCTCGAAGTGCGACCGTCCTGCCGGACGGAAAAACAGGCAGACCGTTCGTGCCAGGAACCGTCCGCGAGGACGGACGCTTTACCGAGCGAGGGATTTCAATCCCTCGGCAACTGCGCGAAGACGCGCACCGGGTTTTATGGCTGTGGGCCGTTCTCGGTCTGGGCGCGCTTGCCGTGTCGCGCTACTCGCCCACGCGCTATTACCTGATCGTGTATCCCGCCCTCGCGGCCCTGGCTTCTCTTGCTTTGTGGCGGCTGGTCCCGTTGTGGCGTTGGGCACGGCGGCGGCGCGGCCGTTTGGCGAACGCGCCGCTGCTGTGCCTGCCCGCGTTTTTGCTTGCGTACCATCTGTTGCTGCCCGCGCTGTACCACTTGCCGGCCGCGCGCGCCCACTTCGGTCTGCTCGACGAGGCGCTGGCCGCGCTCGCGGCGGGCGGTTTGACCTACGGCCTCGTGCTGCGGCGCGCGCGCAGTCTGCCCCGGCCCGGCCCGCTCGCCGCCCGCGTGCTCGGCCTGTTCCTGGTCGTCAGTTTGGGGCAGCAAGCGTTCTGGTTCGTGACGCGCGATTATCGCACGCGCGACGTGGCCCGCGAAATTTCCCAAATCGTTTGTCGCTCCGGTGACGTGCTCGCGGGCGACTGGGCGCCGAATCTGTGCCTGGATAATCGAGTGCGTGCCGTCGCCGTGCTGCCCGGCCTCGCCAACGGGCGGCGGCCGGTGGAAACGCTGCACGCCGATTACGTGCTCGTCGCGCAAACGCCGTACCCAATCCGCTGGTGGAAGCGGCAAGCGCCGGGCGTCGTCGCGCCCCAAAACCTGGTGCGCCGCTTTCGTTTTCACGAATACACGCTTCACCTGTACCGCGTGCCCGCTGCGGCGGCAGGGACTAAAGGAAGCGCGGCCCGCCGCGCCGCCGCAACGCACCCCGCGAAGGCCGCCGGGTGACGCAGCCGCGCGGTAAAAACGCCCGCCCCGCCGAAACCGCCTCGCCGCTGGGCACGCTGCTGCTGTTCGCGTGCGTGGTCATCTGGGGAGTCAACGCGGTCGCGTACAAGGTCGGCGGGCGGGCGTTTGATCCGCTGCTGCTGAACGGCCTGCGCTTTTTGGTCGTCGCGCCGCTGATTACTGGCATCGTGGCGGTTTGGGACCCGCGCGCGCTGCGGCTGCCCGGCCGGCGCGACCTGGTGCGCTACGCGCTGTACGGCTTTGCGTCGGTCGCGGTCAGCGAAACGCTGATGGTGGTTGCCGTGCAGCACACGTCGGTTGCGAACATGACCCTGCTGGGGCCGGGCACGATCCCGCTCTCCGTTGCGCTGTGGGCCGTGTTTTTGCGCGAACAAACGCTGGGCCGGGCGGGCTGGCTGGGCGCGCTGCTCGCGCTCGCGGGCGTCGGGATCGTCGCCGCGAGCGGAGCGCACGGCTTCCGCGTGGACCGCGAATCGTTCACCGGAGACGCCATCGTGCTCGTTCGCACGGTTCTGCACGGCGGGTATCTGTTGCTGCTCACCCGAACCTTGCGGGAGCGGCCGATCCTGACCGTCACCGTATACAACATCGTTTTCGGCGCGCTGTGGCTGCTGCCGTACGTGGCGTGGCGCGCGCCGCACGTCGCCTGGAACCGCGTGCCCGCCGACGCTTATTTCGCGCTCGCATGGATGATCTTGCCGACCACGGTTTTCGGCTTTCTTGCGTGGAACTGGGGAATGCGTCAGGTCGGCGCGGTGCAGGCGACCAACGTGATGTACCTGTTGCCCGTGTTCGGCGCGATTTCCGGGTACTTGCTGCTGGGCGAGCCGCTCACGCCGGGGCAGGCCGTGGGCGGCGTGGTCGTGATCGGCGGCATCGCGCTGCTGCGTGCGGATGCGCTGAAAGGAGCGATCGCGTCGTCCCATCTGCCGCGCCGCTCCGTTCCCTGAGCCGGTCAGAACCGGTGCAAATTTTTCCGGCGCGTGGCGCTTCGCGCGCTCGCACGCGAAAGCAGGTAATCCTTATGCTGGCAAAGCGTTCGAGAACAGAGCGGGCCTTCAAGCGCCTGTCGCAACTGGTGCAAGACGACCCGACCGAGCGCAGCCTGAACGACCTGGCTGTAATGGCTGCCTCACCCGACGCCGTTCAGCGGCTATCGGCGCTGCTGGTCATGCGTAAGCAGATCGACGCCGGAACGCCGCCGGCGGACTTTTTCGATAAAGCGCGCGGCCTCATCGCCGACGCGGACAACCATTGCCGTTGGCAAGCCCTCATCGTGGTGGGCGAGTCCATCGAGTCGAACCCGGAAGCCGTTTGGCAGGTGGTCCGCGAGTTCGGCGTGTCCGAGGATAAGGACATGCGTGCCGGCGTGGCGACCGTGCTGCTGGAGCACCTGTTGCAGTACCATTTCGATTGGTGTTTCCCGCGCCTGAAGGAAGAAATCAAAGGTAGCGGGAATTCCGGTCTGCTTCTGGCGGATACGCTGAGCGCCTGTCACGCTTTCGGGCCAGCCCAAGAGCGCTGGCAGGAAGTGGAGGCGTTGGTGCGCCGCTCACGGCGAAAGAAACGAGCCTCCTAAAACAGCATTTTCAGGCGTCGTTTTCGTCGTCGGGCCGATACGTTTCCGGGTCGGGCATGGCCGTTTTGAGGAATAAGACGTAACAGGCCACCACGCCCAGAAGGTAGAGTACGGCCCCGGCGATCCACCAGAAGGCTGATCCGATCTCCGGTCCCATCGTTCCCGTCGTTGCAAACATCGTCGTCCGTCTTTCTAATTACTTCCGCGCGCTCTTGATGCTGCCCTTGCGCTGGGCAAGATTCGCGCCAGTTTTCGTTCCGCCGGGCCGGCCCCCTTTTTATACGTTTCTCTTCGTCTTTTCGTCGCGCCGCGCGCGCGGGTGTGGACAACGGCGCCTCAAAGCGGGTGGAAAAGTTGACGGTATACTGAGGCGGCCTCGCCGCAGACGTAAAACAAACACAGAATGCCAAAAAACCCCGACATAAAAAAGGTGATGGTGATCGGCAGCGGGCCGATCGTGATCGGTCAGGCGGCCGAGTTCGACTACGCGGGCGCGCAGGCTTGCCGCGCGCTGCGTGAGGAGGGCATCAGCGTTGTGCTGGTCAACTCCAATCCGGCCACGATCATGACCGACGTGGAAATGGCCGACCGCGTATACATCGAGCCGCTCACGCCCGCGTTTCTGACGAAGATCATCGCCCGCGAAAAGCCCGACGGCCTGCTGCCCACGCTGGGCGGCCAGACCGGTTTGAACCTCGCCACCGAACTCGCCACGCGCGGCATCCTGGACGATCACAACGTCGCCCTGCTCGGAACGCCGCTGCGGGCCATCACGCGGGCCGAGGACCGCGAACGCTTCCGCAAACTGATGCGCCAGATCGGCGAACCCGTTCCCGAATCGTGGATCATCGAAAAGGACGGCGAACTTTCCGACCTTTCCCGACAGGACGGCCTGCCCTGGCCCCTGATCGTGCGGCCCGCGTACACCCTGGGTGGGTCCGGCGGCGGCGTGGCCCACACGCCTGAGGAACTCATCGAGATTGGGCAGCGCGGGATGCGTCTTTCTCCCCGTCACCAGGTGATGGTCGAGCGGTGCCTGGTGGGCTGGAAGGAAATCGAGTACGAGGTGATGCGCGACGCGAACGATACGTGCGTCACGATCTGCAACATGGAAAACCTGGACCCGATGGGCGTCCACACCGGCGACTCCATCGTGGTCGCGCCGTCCCAAACGCTGTCCGACAAGGAGTACCAGATGCTCCGCACGGCAAGCCTCAAAATCATCCGCGCGCTCGGAATCGAAGGCGGCTGCAACGTGCAGATGGCGCTCGACCCCAAGTCCTTCGACTACTTCATCATCGAGGTCAACCCGCGCGTTTCGCGTTCGTCCGCGCTCGCCAGTAAGGCGACCGGCTACCCGATTGCGCGCGTGGCCGCGAAAATCGCCATCGGGCTGCACCTGGACGAGATCGAGAACCGGGTCACGGGCAAGACGCTGGCGTGTTTCGAGCCGGCCCTCGACTACTGCGTCGTCAAAATCCCGCGCTGGCCGTTCGACAAGTTTACGAGTGCGGACCGGCGCATCACCACGCAGATGAAGGCGACCGGCGAGGTGATGGCGCTGGACCGCTCCTTTGAGTCCGCCCTGATGAAGGCGGTGCGCAGTTTGGAGATCGGCGCGAATAGCTTGCGTTATAAAGGCGCGAACTTGTGGTCGGACATGCAGATCGAGCAGTTGCTGAGCGTTGCGACCGACGAGCGGCTGTTCGCCATCGCCGAAGCGTTCCGGCGCGGCCTGATGGTCGAGGAAATTGCGCCGCTGACGAACTGGGACCCGTGGTTTCTGGTCAAAATCCGCAACGTCGTTCAGATGGAGGCGCGGTTGCGCGAAGCCGGCGCGGGCCTGACGGACGATGCCGCCCTTCTCGGCGCGGCCAAAAACCTGGGCTTCCCGGACCGCACCATCGCCGACCTGTGCGGGCTGACCGAGATGGCCGTGCGCGCGCGGCGAAAAACGCTTGGCATCGTTCCGACCTACAAGATCGTGGATACGTGCGCGGCGGAGTTCGAGGCCCGCACGCCCTACTTTTATTCCTGCTACGAACCCCAGCACACCGGCATCGCGTCCCACGACGAGCAGCACGCGGCCTGAAAGTGCGGGCTTATGAAAGGCCCGGCACAAAAAGCGACCGTTTCTCGCGGGCGTAAATACAGACTTACCTCTTGTTTACAGTGCGTCCAGAGGACGCTTGCTTTCTGTGCCGGGCCTTTCATAGGCCCGCAATAAGCCCGCACGCGGCCCGTGCGCGGATAGGGTACAAATGCCGGTGAGGTACCCGCGCATGACCGTTCCGCCCGCCCCCGGCGCCCCGCCCCCGACCGCTCCCTTCAAGACGCCCTTCAAGGCCCGCTTCAAGCGCGCGGCCATTCTTACGCTCGGAACGCTGATCGTGATCGCCATTTCCTACGGCAGCGGGATGCGGGCGAACGTTCGCCGCGCGACGATCGCCGAGGATCGGGAAAAAGCCAAGATCGGCGAACTGGCCGTTGCGCGCGCGGACCTGGCCGAGCGGGACCGCGGGATTGCTCAGTTGGAGGCGCGGCGGCAACTGCACCTCGCCCTGCTCGCACTCGATGAGCGCAATTTTGGCATCGCACAGCAGCATTTGGCGCAGGCTGGCACGCTTCTTTCCGCTCCGGGAACCCCCGCCGACGTTTCCACGCTGGGCGGTCAGGTCAAGGCTCTGACCGTAGTCGCGGCCGGCGACATCGGGCAGCAGCGCGCGCAATTGCTGGACCTCGCGCGCCGTTTTGACGTTCTCGTGCCGCCGCCGGCCCTGCCCGCGCCGCCGCCCGAAACGCCCGGCCCTGCCGCCGCGCCGTGATCGAGGCCGGCGACGTGCTGCCCGCAGCCGCCCGCGACGCAATCGCCTGTGACGCCGAACTGAGTCTGCGGGCGGACGAGAATTTTCGGGAAATGTACCGGCACCTCGCGCGCGGGTCGGCGCGCGGGATTTTCGTCGAGCGGGAGCGGGGCGCGTGCCTGGTCGCAACGGGCGTGCCGTTCGCCTTGTTCAACCCTGCTTTTGTGCCGCCGATTTCGGCGACGGCCGGGAACGTGGCAAGCGAGGGCGGGGCGTTTTTGGCGGACGCACGCGCGTTTTATCAGCACGAAGGGCTGCCCTGGGCGCTGGTCGTGGACGAAAACGAGGACGCCGTCCCTGCGACGCCGCGCCAGCTGCTGCTGGCCGGCCTGCGGCCCGTGGAACCGCTTCCCGTTTTCGTCCACGCGACCGCGCCGGGCGCGGGCTGGCCGCCGGGCGCATCCTGGCTGGACGTGCGCGCGGTCCGAACGCCAAGTGAAACCGCCGATCACCGCGCCCTGTTGCGGGCCGCTTTCGGCATTTCCGAGGAAACGTCCGGCATCGTTTTGGCGAGCGTTCCCGCCTCGCCGCTGCTTGTTTTGTACGTCGCCTACGAGCGGGCGACGGGGCGAGCGGTCGGATCGGCGGCTTTGTGCGAAGGGGGCGGGCTGGCCGGCGTGTACAACGTCGCCACGCACCCGGGTTTTCGGCGTAAAGGCGTCGCCGCCACCCTGATGCGGGTTGTGCTGGGCGACGCGCGCGCGCGCGGCCTGGCTTGGAGCGTGCTGCAATCGTCGCCCGCCGGCCGCGCGCTGTACGTCCGTCTGGGCTTCCGCTTGCTGAAAACCTACGCCGTTTACGTTTGCGACGGAACGGCCGCATGAAAAGTCATGACGGCGGCGGCGGCGGCGAGAAAAAACGAACGGCCGGGTGGCGCGTTTTTGCCGCGCTTGCGGCCGGGGTGGGGGTTGTTTTTCTCGCGCCGGCGGGCGTTGCCTGGTTCTTCACGCACCCGCCGCGCCGGCTGCATCGTCGAACGCCCCAAAGCGCGCTGGGGTTGCGCTTTCAACGGGTTCGGCTGACAACGGCCGACGGCGTCCGGCTGTCGGCCTGGTACGTTCCCGTTGAGGAAAACACACGCGGCCTTGTTGTCGTGTGCCACGGCTATTATGGCAACCGGGCCGAGATGCTGCCGCACCTGCGTTTTTTGCACGCGGCCGGCTACGCCACGGTTTTGCTCGACTTTCGCGCCCACGGCTGGAGCGGCGGCAAAATGGCGACGTTCGGCGTTTCCGAAACCGGCGACGTGCGCGCGGCCCTCGACTGGGCCGAGAAGCGGCCCGAACTGGCAAACCTGCCCGTCGCGCTGCTGGGCGAAAGCATGGGCGGCTCGGTCGCCCTGCTGGTCGCGGCGGACGATGCGCGGGTGCGGGCCGTCGTTGCCGATTCCGCCTTCGCCCGCTTCGACAGCGCGGTCGCGGGCCGGGTACGCCTGATGGTCGGCGCGCGCCTGGCAACGCGCCTGACTCCGCCCGTGCGCTCGGCGGGCGAACGCCTGCTGGGCGTGCGGGTTCGGGACATCGCGCCCGAAGACGCCGTGGCCCGCATCGCGTGCCCGGTCCTGCTTATCCACGGAACCGCCGACCGCCTCATCGCGCCCGAAAACGCCCATCGGCTGCTCGCCGCCGCGCGCGGCAAGGCGACGCTGTGGGAAGTTCCGGGCGCGGGTCACGTTCAGGCCCTGCGCATCGCCCCAAGCGAGTACGCCCGCCGCGTGCTGGCTCTTTTGAACCTGGCCCTCAGGGAAAGCCGCCCAGCGCCTGGACGACCGCCAGAATGAGCGTCACCGAAACGGCGGAAAGCAGCGTGGTCCAGAAAACGCAGTCGGCGGCGAACTCCACGTCGCCTTTTTGCTCGATGGTGAGCAGGAGCGTGTTCACCGCCGTCGGGGCGGCCGAGGCGACGATCAGGATCGCGCCGGGCCAGGGCCACATGCCGAACGCCCACACGACGCCGGCCATGACGAGCGGCAGCAAAACGAGTTTGGCGATCAGCAGGGGCGCGATCATCTTCCAGCGCGGCCAGCGCGCGCCGCGCGCGAGTTGCGCGCCCAGCGTGACGAGCGCGACCGGCACCAGGGCGTCGGCGACCAGATGCAGGGTGTACAGGACGGGGCCGGGCAGCGTTTGGTGGAAGCCGCGCAGCGCGAGCGCGGCGGCCAGAACGTACAGCATCGGCAGGCGGAAATAGCCCAGAACCGCGCGCCGGCCCTGCCCCGACATCGCCGCGAGCAGGCCGTACCCGATGCCCCACAGTGTCAGGTTGCTCATCATCACGACGAGGGCCTGGACGGCCCCGCCCTCCTTGCCGTAGGCGCGCTCGGCCAGCGGGATACCAAAATTGCCCGCGTTGAAGACGACGGCAGACAGGATGAAGACGCCACTCGTCGGTCGGGGCGCGTCCAGGCGGCGCAGCAGAAACCAGAGCGGAACGGCGAGCAGCAGTTTGGCGAGCAGGATCGCCCCGGCGACGCCCGCGATCTGCCGCCACGACAAACTGCTTTCCAGCACGCGCACGAACAAAAAGGCGGGCACGAACAGGTAAATTTGCAGTTTGGAGAGCGTGCCCACATCGAGCGGGTGGAAACGCTGCACCAGCGCGCCGAGGGCGACGAGCAGCAAAATCGGCAGCACGACGACCGCGAATGTGGAGGCGAGGGAGGCAAGAAAGGCCATAACGAACGGTTACGTGGAAAGTGGCCGACTGAGGCGCGGTTTACAGGTCCAGCGTGCCGCTTGCAGAGTCGGCTTGTACTGGCAGAAGTTGGCTGACGGCGATGTGTTGCGGGGCAAAGCGGGCGACGGATTCGAGGGCAGGTGCGTGGTCAAGTCGGGAGGCAAGCCAGCGACGGAGCCAGTAGTCCCCTATTTTTTTGGTGGCCTTAGCGGGTCGGGTTCGCGGAAAAATGTAATCGGGCGCCTCTTCCTCACCGCGCAGGTACCGCGCGCTGTTATGGGCGAGATCGATTGCGTAGACGAGGCGTGCCTGACCATGAACGAGAAAGCGGTCATCAAGGCCAAGCAGTTCGATGCCGCGCCGTATTTTCCGCAATCGCGGAGACGTGCCTTCACCAAAGATCGAGTTGACTCGCTTGGCGTCATGGACGATTACGTCCAAATCTTCGAGGGCCTTGCGGGTGTCGGCAGAAAAATGAACGACGCCGTAGCCTTCGGTTGCGCCGACGTATTCGTAGCGAATTTCCCCCGCGCCGCCGGCAACGTCGGCCGGAATGCGAACGCGATTGTACTGGCTGGCGCTACTGGGGCGGGCGTGTTTCTTCTCGCCGGCTGGCGGCGGGGCGTAGAGGCTGGACGTTCCCAGATAAACGAGATGGGCGGGACGGGTCACGTCATGCCCAGCCACCTGAGAAGCAATGGTGGAGGCGCGGTCGCCGTAGCGTTGTTCATAGTCGCGGACCACTTCGGGACTGGTCAAAAGCATGGCGACGAGCTTGCCGCCAAGCAAATGGCTGTAGGGTTGAACGGCTCCGCAGACGACAATTTCCATCATCGCCGAGCCAATCTTGCTTTCCTTGTTGGCGTTCAGCGCGGTGCGAAGGGCGCTGCGCCCTACTTCGGACGGAGTTCGTTTGTCTCTGTTCGTCCATTCGCGCTCGTTCCAAAGCAAGGTGGGCAAAGCGGCAACGGGATTGTCGTACAGTCCTTTTTGCTGAAACAACCACTTGGCCTGTAGCAGGCGCGCGATCTTCGCGGCGCGCTTGCGGCGGAAAAGGGCAGTGGAACTTCCCCGCTGCTCGCGCGGTTCATTGCGTGTTTCTGCCGCCATGGTTGCGACGAGCGCGTCCGGTGGAAGCAGGTTCAAATCGTCAGGCGTCTCTTCCGCACCCCGCCGTTCGTTTCGCAGATGTTCGTACCGTTCCCTGGCAGCGTCGAGGGCAAGGGCCGCAATCTGCTCAATGGCTTCCGGAGTTGGGTGAGCAAGGGTATTTCGCGTAGCGATGCCTTCGGGCGCGATAGCCCGAAGCCCTTCCTCCAAATGCCTTTCCAGGAATTGGGCGATCTGCCACGACTCTCCCCGCAACGCTGCTTCTCCGGATGCATGAGCCGCGTCCATGCGGTTGGCCAGAGCGTCGGCGGTCCACCCGATGCGGTCATCGCGGCACTTCAGGCCAATCACGCAGTTGGCGAGGGCGGCAATTCCGATGATGGGGTGGCAGGGTTGCCCTTCATCGCGCACGAGATAGAAGAGGTTGCGTCCCGGCGTTGAGCGATAAGGTGTGGACCAAGTCAGGCGGAAGTAGCGCCAAATGTCGTAAAGGCGGAAGTCTGTGAACGCATCGCGCTCGTCACCAGTAATAAGTTGCAGCCTCGGCTTGACCACACGGCGAAGCGCGGCGACGTGCTTCTCGTCCATTTTGATGACCGGGCGGTCTATCCCGCCCCACCGAGGTGCTTGTTCAATCCGAGCGGTTCGCGTCGACCATTTGGAAAGGCGTAGTGCAGGTCCTTGAAGTCGAAGACGGCGTTGGCTGCGTGAATTACGTCGTGATGATTCGGGCAAAGCAGCATCATGTTAGTCAACTCGTCGCGCCCGCCGCGTGACAGGTAAACGACGTGATGGCCGTTGCAGGCGCACACGCCGTAGAGCAGCTGGGGATCGAAGCCGCATAACTGGCAGCGACCACCGTACAGGTCGTGCAATTGTTCCACGAGTTTACGATTTCGACGAAAAGAAGAAACGAGCGCGGATTGCTTCCGCGGTGAAACGCCGACATGGTAAGCAGCAACCGTTTCCCGAACCGCATCTTCACCCTGTTCAAAGGCTCGCTCAAGAACCGTTTCATCGGCAATCTGGTAGGCCCGTGGTTCGAGCGACAGCCCTTTGGCCCATGCGGTGAGCAGGTTTACATCGGGCGCGCTCAGGCCGCGCATCGTTTGAAGCGCCTGCCCGATGTTGTCCGCAGTGATGGGTTGCTGCGTGCTAAACTCCAGCGTTCGGAGGAGTTGGGATGCATCCGGCCCACTCGCAGAAAAGTAGGCCGAACGGGGTACGTCGGCCCACACCCGATATTTGCCGTACTTGTAATCGGGCGGGTTTTCGGTCTTCGCGGCGACCTGAAGACAGGCCACGAGGAGGTACTGTGTACCCCCTTCTGCCGGCTTCCCAGACACGAGCCACAGCCGTTCACCGATGTTAATCGCCGAATGCAAGCGACTTTGGCGCGAGTTGAAATGGAAGCTGGCGCCCTCGTCGAGATCGTCCAGGTAGATGTCCCAACGCCAGTAAGCCATTAAATCCATTAGAGATAAAGTATGCCTTTACGCAAAAGGCTCCTCCCCAGCTGGGAAGAAGCCTTTTCGGTGGCTGTCGCTTAGGCGCGCACAGAAATGAAACGAGTGGGTTGATGAGGAGGCGTGGGAAGGAGAAGTAGGGGTTAGGTCTTACAAACTGGTGTTGCTGGTTTTTCGACTCGTGGCGGGGCTTGCCCCTGCCGTCTACTTAACTTCGCGCCTTCGAGGTTGATTGTATCCCGGTCGGCAGGCGGAATTTCACAGGCCGCTAAACTTTTTCTTGGGAAGCCCGCTCTGCGCCGACAAGCCGCTCCTCTTCAATGTTCGGCGGTGCTCCAGGCCGCCGTCGGGGGCGGTTCGCTCAGCGTAACGGGCGGCGGTTTGTTGGTGGCAAACGTTCGCTGTAAAATCGGGCCAGATCATCGAAACGAGCGGCCGGAGGAACGTCGGATGCAGATTACGCTGACGCCGGAGTTTGAGCAACTTGTCGCCCGGAAGGTGCAAAGCGGCCAGTATCCTTCGGCCACCGAAGTCATTCACGAGGGCTTGCGCTTGCTGGAGGAACAGGACCGGCTTCAGGAAATGCGCCGCGACGACCTGCGGCGCGAAATCACGCGCGGCGTGGAGCAGGCGGACCGGGGCGAGTTGGTGCCGTCGGAGACGGTTTTCCAAACGCTGCGCGAGCGCAACGAGCAAGCAGCGGCCAAAGGGTGAATCGTTGTTTATTCACGCCGCTCGCTCTGCAAGACCTTATAGACATTCACGATCACGTCGCTGCAAACGACCCGGAAGCGGCGCTTCGGTTGGTAGAGCGTTTAGATCAGCGGTGCGAGGGATTGGCGGACATGCCGGGAATGGGCCGGCGCCGCGACGACCTTTCCCCGTCTCTGCGTAGCGTACCGGAAGGCAGTTACGTCCTTTTCTACCGTCCCCTGCCCGACGGGACCGGCGTCGAAATCCTGCGCGTACTCCACGGTGCGCGTGACCTGCCCCGCCTGTTTGAGGAACAAAGCGAGTAACGGGAAACGAAAGCGCGCGCCCGTTGAAAACGAAGGCTCCGGTCGCAGTCGCGGCCGGGCCTTTGCTCTTGTTGGACGTGTTGCGCCGTCTCGGAAACGGCGGCTCACGAAAACCGGTCGCCGCGCGTGGCGGCGAGCCGGCCGCTCCACGCACCCACGAGGGCGAGCAGGCCGAAGGCGGCCAGGGAGAGCCAGACGGCGTAGAGGAGGGCGTCGCGGTCGCGGCCGGCCTGCCAGGCGTCGAACAGGGCGAGCGGGAGCGTCTGCGTTTTTCCTTCGATGTTGCCCCCGACCATGAGGGTCGCGCCGAACTCGCCCAGCGCGCGGGCGAAGGCAAGCGCGACGCCGGCCAGCAGGCCCCGGTAGGCGAGCGGGATGAGCACGCGCGTGAGGAGGGTCCATTCGCTCGCGCCCAGGGTCCGGCCCGCTTCGAGAAGGTCGTTGTCCACGGCGGCGAGCGCGGCCGACGCGGTGCGCACGAACAGCGGCAGTGCCATCAGGCTTGCGGCGAGGGCGACGCCGGGCAGGGTGAAAAGGAGGCGCAGGCCGACCGCGTCGTTCAAAAAGCGGCCGAGTGCGGTGCCGTGTCCGAGCGCGAGCACGAGCGCCCAGCCGACGACGGTGGGCGGCAGCACGAGCGGCAGGGTGAGCAGCGTTTCCACCAATGCCTTGCCCCGGAACGGCCGTCCCCGGCCCAGCCACCAGGCCGCGAGCAGCCCGCCGGGCAGCGCCATCAGCGTGGCCGCGCCCGCGACCTGAAGCGACAGGAAAAGAGGAAACAGCGGCACGGTCAGCGGCGAACCGGCGGCGATGGCGGGGCGGCCAGGAAGCCCTGCTTGTTGAGAATTGCCTGAGCGGGCGCGGTTCGCAAAAAGGCGACGAAGTGGCGCGCGGCGTTTGCGTTCGGGGCATCGGTCACGACGGCGGCCGGGTAAACAATCGGCTCGTGGTCGCGCGGGGCAAGCGAGGTGACGAGAACGCGAACGTGCCCGCCGGCCGACTTCGCGTCCGTCACGAACACGATGCCCGCGTCCACGTCGCCGGTCGAAACGTAGGTAAGCGTTTGGCGCACGTTGCCGCCGAACACGGCTTTGGCCCGAACGCGCGCCCAGATGCCCTGCCGCTCTAACAGTTGGCGCGCATAACGGCCGGAAGGCACGGTTTCTGGGTTGGACAGCGCGACGCGCTTCACGGCAGTATCGGCGAGCAAGTACCAGCCGGGCGGCTTGTTGCTCGCGCGGCCGAGCGCGCTGTCATGCGGCACGACGAGGGCGAGCCGATTGGAGGCGAAAACGATGCGCGTCGCCGGCTCGACGCGGCCCGCCTTTTCCAGCGCGTCCATTTCCTTGACGCCCGCCGAGGCAAACACGTCAATGGGCGCACCCTGCGTGATCTGCCGCGCGAGCGCGCCGGACGCGCCGAAGTTGAAGCGCACTTTGAGCGGCTGATTGGCGCGAGCAAAGGCGCGGCCGATGGCCTGGAAGGCTTCGGTGAGCGAGGCGGCGGCGGAAACGAGGATTTCTTCGTTCATCGGGCGAGCAGCACCTCGGTGCTCTTGATAAGGGCGATGGCCGTTCCGCCGACCGCGAGACCCAGCCGCTCAACCGACGAGCGCGTGATCACGGCGACGATCTCCTGCCCGCCCTCGCCGGGCAGCCGCAGCACGACCTCGCACAGCACGCCGTCGCCGGTAATGGCCGTGATCGTGCCTTCAAGCCGGTTGCGCGCGCTGACGGCGAAGACGGTTCTGTCCGTCCCGGCTTCGGCGGGCGCGGCGGGGACGACGGCACCCGCGCCCGCCTCGCCGTTTTCGCCGTTCATGTGGCGGCGGATAGCCTGAAGATGCGCGTCGGTGTACCAGCGCCAGCCGCGCCAGTCGCGCTCCGGCGGCGGGATTTTGCCCGCGCGCTCCCACGAGTACAGCGTTTTGGGCGTGACGTGAAGGGCCTCGGCGGCCTGCGTGCGGCTCAGTTTCATGGGTTGATGTTGGCGTAAAAGTCCGCGTCGGTCAAGGAGGACGGCTTGCGCCATTTCGCGCTGCCGTCGTAGCGCAGCGTGTTGAAGCCGTCGCCGTGGCGGAGCGGGTAGTGCGTGTGGGCCGTGTCGGCGGATGGCGGAAATGGTTTCCAGACCGGGCCGGCGTTGCCCGCCCGCGTGTCCGCGCAGCCGGGCGTGCGGGCGTGGTCCCACACGAACAGCACGGCCGGGTTGGTGACAAAGGCGTCGGGCCGCCCCATCGGCCCATCCGTGACGTAACTCATCGCGTAGCCGACCTGTCCCTTCGGGTACGACGGGCACTTAAAAATCGGCAGGTTTTTGAAGTACGGCTGAAGCATTCCGGCCTTCGTGGGCGTGTTGTAAAGAACCGCGCCGGGATCGGGCGGCTCCGGCGCAACGGCGTTGTCGTAGGGCGCCCACCAGGTCTCGTTCGGGCCGGTGGAAACGGTCGGGCTTGCCATTGAGCAGGTCGGGTCGGCCGCGCGGTCGGGGCACAGCCGGTGACGAACGTTCACCTCGTCGTAATCCTGCCGGTACATCGCCAGGGCGAGGCCCATCTGCTTGGCGTTGCTCAGGCAGGTCGTTTGCCGGGCTTTTTCGCGGGCCTGCGCGAAAACCGGGAACAGAATCGCGGCAAGCGCGGCGATAATGGCGATGACGACGAGCAGTTCGATCAAAGTGAAAGCCGGGCTTTCACTGCGGGTAAAAGCCGCCCGGCGAATCGGCATGAGGTTCAGGCTTTCCCAGGAAGTCAGGTAAGTCTACCCCACGGAGCCGCGTTCGCGCGCGCGTTTGACAAGGCGGGGCCGGGCGGCTAAAATCGGGGCCATTCCATGAGTACAACGACGACTCCCGCTCCCGACAGCGCGCCGCCCGCGTCCGGCCGCGCCCTGTTGCTCGACATGACCGGCTACCAGTGGACGGTTTTGTTCGCGGCCTGGCTGGGCTGGGGCTTCGACGTGTTCGACGGTTTGCTGTTCAACTACGTCGCCCCCAACTGCGTGCCCACGCTGCTCGGCCTGACCATCGGCACGCCAAGCGCGAAGTCGGCCACGCTGCTGTGGAGCGGCGTGCTGACCTCGCTGCTGCTGCTGGGCTGGGCGGCCGGCGGCATCGTGTTCGGGCGCGTGGCCGACCAGATCGGGCGCACGCGAACCCTTCTGCTGACCATGGCTTTGTACTCGCTGGGCACGGCCGCCTGCGCGTTCGCGCCGAACCTGTGGGTGCTCGCCCTGTTCCGGTTCGTCGCCAGTTTGGGCATCGGGGGCGAGTGGGCGGCCGGGGCCTCGATGGTTGCCGAGGTCGTCCCGGAAAAGCGGCGTGTCGAGGCGGGCGCGCTGTTGTACACGTCGGCCCCGGTCGGGCTGTTTCTGGCAACGTTCGTCACCTACCAGATTGCGGGCGTGGCCTTCAAGGGCAGCCCCGAAACCTCGTGGCGCTACGTCTTTTTGTGCGGCCTGCTGCCCGCAATGGCCGCCTTCGCCGTCCGCTTTTTCGTCAAGGAGCCGGAACGCTGGAAAACCGCCGCTGCCCGCGCGGCTCCGGCACGCGTCGCCGAACTGTTCTCGCCCGCCTATCGCGCGCTAACGATTAGCGGCTTTGCGATGGCCGTGACCGCGCTTTTGATGTGGTGGAGCTGCAACGCGTTTATTCCGGTTATCGCCACCGGTCTGGCGCAGGCAACGGCAAAACTTCAGAACCTGGACAAGGCCGCCACGCTCGCCCTGTCCGAAAACTGGAAGGTGATCGCCACCAACAGTTTCAACCTGGGCGGCCTGCTCGGCACGCTGCTGACCGTACCGATTGCCAAGCGGCTGGGCCGGCGCCCGATGTTCGCCGTCTACTTCGCGCTGTCCGCGTGCGCTATTTTTGGAACGTTCGGCTTGCCGCTCGCGCCCCACGCACGGCTGTACGGCTACTTTTTTATTGGCCTGACCGTTTTCGGCGTGTTCGGCAGTTTCACCTATTATTTGCCGGAACTGTTCCCGACCCGGCTGCGGGGCACGGGCGCGGGTTTTTGTTATAACGTCGGCCGCGTGATCGCCGCCGCCGGACCGTTCCTGGTCGGCGCGGTCGCGTCACGGCAGGCGGACGCGCTGGGCGTCGCGCTGTCGCTGCTGTTCTGGGTCGGACTGGTCCCGCTCGCCGGTTTGTGCGCCCTGCCCTGGGTGGTCG
>JAABUN010001322.1_pt1 | contig 55916 bp, 51 predicted proteins | sample 5559311 | NCBI WGS metagenome assembly JAABUN01 (sample SAMN10711877, study PRJNA513370) | rock metagenome | isolation source: Antarctica rocks | place: Antarctica: Victoria Land, Siegfried Peak sud
GGTAGAATGGAAGTATCATTTTCAACTGATAGGTCTTGTTGACAAAATTTGACCTATCTTTTTCTACCATCATTCGGTCAAGTCTATACGTGATAAGGTTTTTGGAGTGCTTGTCACCCCCTCAGGGTTCTCCACTAGCATAAATAATATAGCCTTGCAGAGAAGGTGATTTATTTTTATTGGTTAGAGCGCGGATTGCATTCATTTCTGCATGAGCCGATGGATCGCTATCTCTAATTACTGTATTATAAGCTTTTGCTACTACTTCATTATCTTTAATAATTACTGCACCGTAAGGGGAATCTCCTTTTTTTGCTTCTGCTAAGGCTAAATACATAAATCTTTCATGAGTCATTTTTATACTCCTAATTTTAAAAGTTAATCGGATTAGGTCTTAAGATCTAAATTAGAATTGAGGTTGTCAGGATAAAAAACGAAACTAAATGCTAACTAAACCTATAATAATAAATTGTGATGGCAATTTAAACAGTTAATTTGCTACCATTAAAAATTAGTACCGTCAAGAAAAAGTTAATCAGAAAACACTATGCCACATACAATTGTTACTAATATCTGTGAAGGCGTTGCTGATTGCGTAGATGCTTGTCCTGTAGCTTGTATTCATGAAGGGCCAAGCAAAAATGTTAAAGGTACGGGTTGGTACTGGATTGATTTTGCGACCTGTATAGATTGTGGCATTTGCATTCAAGTTTGTCCGGTAGAAAATGCGATCGTTCCTGAAGAAATGCCGGAGTTGCAACAAACACCGTAAGATTAGTAGTCTTACCTTTTAGTTACGTTGAACTAGAAGCTGAGAATTATCAGATTGTAACTAATTTTTCCCCGAAGCTAAATGTTAGATCAGAAAAAATCTGCCCCTTTATTAGAAGTTGAAAATGTCTGGGCTGGTTATATTAAAGACTTGGATATTTTACAAGGTATAAATTTTCACATTTTGCCCGGAGAATTAGTTGCGGTGATTGGCCCAAATGGCGCAGGAAAATCGACTTTAGCTAAAACAATTTTTGGCTTATTGACTCCCCATAAAGGCAACATTATCTTTAAAGGAGAAAAGATTGCTGGACTAAAATCAAATCAAATTGTAAAAAGAGGAATGTGCTATGTTCCGCAAATTGCCAATGTGTTTCCCTCCCTAAGTGTAGAAGAAAACCTAGAAATGGGTGCTTTTATTCGCAATATCTCTTTAGGTAGTCTAAAGAATAAAATTTACGATACATTTCCCGGTTTAGCTAATCGGCGACAACAAAAAGCCGGAACTTTATCTGGGGGAGAGAGGCAAATGTTGGCAATGGGTAAAGCATTGATGTTAGAACCAGATTTATTATTGCTAGACGAACCAAGCGCCGCCTTATCTCCGGTATTGGTAAACAGTGTATTTGAACAAATCAAACAAATAAATCAAAGCGGTACGGCAATTGTTTTAGTCGAACAAAATGCCCGTAAAGCCTTGTCAATGGCGCATCGAGGGTATGTATTAGATACGGGGCGCAACTCCTTTACAGGGAATGGACAAGATTTACTCAACGATCCCAAAGTTGGCGAATTGTATTTAGGGGCGGGAATGGCGCATTAAGCATGGTTTTAAAGCTTTCTACCCATCATCTAAAAGCCATTCGTCAGCATGGCGAAAGCACTTACCCTAACGAGTGCTGCGGTTTATTGTTGGGTAAAGTAGTCAACGAGAGTAAAACTGTAGTAGAAGTTAGAGCAACGGAAAACGTTTGGAATGCGGAAGCGGCGCAATTATTTAGCGCGGTAGAAGGGACTAGAGGCACAAATCAACTTAGCAATTACACGATTTCTCCGCAAACCATGCTAGAAGTGCAAAAAGAAGTACGCGATCGCACCTTACAGATTATCGGAGTTTATCACTCTCACCCCAATCATCCCGCGATTGCGTCAGAATGCGATCGCCTATATGCGTGGGAACAGTATTCCTATATTATTGTGTCGGTAATGGCAGGGAAAGCCCAAGAATTACTTTGCTGGGAATTAGATAGCGACTTCAACTTTCAAGCTGAAGAAATTATCATTGTTAATAACTTAGAGAAATCTAAAACAAAGTAGGTTGTTTTTGGATAGGATCTTATTTCGTTCCCTAATTAGTTGCCATGCTCAATCCTAACTTGGATAAAATTCAGTTAAACAAAGAAGAATACGAACGTTATTCTCGCCATATTATCTTGCCAGAAGTGGGGCTAGAAGGGCAAAAACGCCTTAAAGCTGCTAGTGTACTGTGTATTGGTACGGGGGGTTTGGGATCTCCCTTACTGCTATACTTAGCGGCGGCAGGAGTGGGACGCATTGGAATTGTTGATTTTGATATAGTTGATAATTCTAACTTGCATCGCCAAGTAATTCACAGCACCTCCTGGGTAGGTAAACCCAAAATTGAATCGGCTAAAAATCGGGTTTTAGAAATTAATCCCAATTGTCAGGTAGATTTGTACGAAACTCGGATAAGTGCGGAAAATGCCCTGGAGCTAGTAGAACCTTACGATATTATTGTCGATGGGACGGATAACTTTCCTACCCGCTACTTAGTCAATGATGCTTGTGTGTTGTTAAATAAGCCCAATGTCTACGGCTCAATTTTCCGGTTTGAAGGACAAGCCACGGTTTTTAATTACCAAGGCGGCCCAAATTACCGCGATTTGTACCCCGAACCCCCACCTCCTGGGATGGTTCCTTCCTGCGCGGAAGGCGGCGTACTTGGTGTTTTGTGCGGCATTATTGGCACTATCCAGGCAACGGAGGCGGTTAAGATTATTTTGGGTCAAGGCAACACTTTGAGCGGTAGGTTGCTGCTGTACAACGCCTTAGATATGAAGTTTAGAGAGCTAAAGCTGCGACCTAATCCCGTCCGTCCAGTAATTGAAAAGTTGATAGATTACGAGGAATTTTGCGGAATTCCGCAAGCCAAAGCAGAGGAGGAAAAACAAAGAATGGAGTTAGCAGAAATTACGGTACAAGAGTTGCAAGCATTGATTGATAGCGGTGCAAAGGATTTTGTATTGCTAGATGTTCGCAATCCCAACGAGTACGAAATTGCCCAAATTCCGGGATCAGTTTTAGTCCCGTTACCAGATATTGAAAGCGGACAAGGAGTAGCTAAAGTTAAAGAATTACTTAACGGTCATCGCTCTCTTGAGAAGCTTGAGGGAAGGAAACCATTCCCCCCAACTTCTCGCCTCATTGCTCATTGTAAGATGGGTGGGCGCTCGGCGAAAGCTTTAGCAATTCTCAAAGATGCGGGAATTGAGGGAACTAATGTTAAAGGTGGTATTGCAGCTTGGAGTCGGGAAGTTGATCCTTCCGTACCAGAATATTAAATCATCTGTAACCCAATTCCATTCCAAACGGGGCTTTATTTTCCCCCCTTTTTAAGGGGGGTTAGGGGGGATCGATTGGCAACTAAGCCTTGAGAAGTTGCGCCCCAAATTGCTGATAAAATTACCCAATTTAAAGTATTCAGGCGAAAGTCAAATAAAGTAACGTCTACAGTATTAAAAAGGGTGATAGAGAGAAAAGTAAGGATGTAACTAAAAAATATTAGTTTGTCTTGACTGGGATGAGTGCGATCGCCTGCAAGTAAAATAATGGCTGAAACCATTACTATACCGACTAAACTACATAGCAAAAGTGTTGTAGGAATCCCCGTTTCTGCCGTCAGCATTAAAAAAAAGTTGTGAGGATGTCCTAGCCACAGGTGCATTTTTGCTTCGTAAAGGGAGGTAAAGTTACGCAGCCCCCAACCAGTCCAAGGACGCGCGATCGTCAAATCCCAAGCAAATTTCCATTGAGTAGTTCTCAGCAATGCTAGGGGGCGGTCTGGGTATAATTGGTCGGTTAGCCGCGCCCAAAAGAAAGTTGGGACAATTTTTCTAAACAATTCTTGTAGTGGTGATGGGGCAAAGGCTGCGAGTAAAATACTGCAAAAAATCGCACTTACTCCAGCAATTAACCAGCGCCAACGGAGATAAATAGCATAACCTAAGAGGGCAAAAATTGCGATCGCCCAAGCGTTGCGAGAATTGGTCAAAATTAAAGCGATTAAGTTACCAATAGTCGCCACCAGCAAAAATAGTAAAGTAAAATACTTAGGCTTTTTTAAGCTAAATTCTTGGTAAGTTTGCAGCAGTAAGCCCAAACTGAAGCTAAAAACAATTACTAAGTAGCCAGCTAAAATATTGGCATAGACAAATACAGAGGACATTCGCCCTACAGGATTGCCAAAAATATCGAGTTTCCAGCCTAATAATGGTTGCAAGTTTGTGGGAGTAACCCAACCTAAAAATAATTGTCCTAAGCCCATAATTACTACTGGTACAGAAGAAATTACCAATAGCCAGCTAAGGCGGCGCAGTTGAAAAGGAGTACGAATCAACTCGCTAAAGCCAGAAAACAAAATAAAGAAGGGTAAGAAGTTAAATAAACCTAAAAAAGCATCGCCACGATCAACAGCAAAGCCCGTAGTAATCACAAGTAAGGCAGCTATACTTGCTATTCCCCAATTTAAGGGACGGTGAATTAGGGTTTGGTAATGCTTTTGCCAAGTAATTAGGATGGCAATGACAATAAACGATGCCCCTACTGATGGCAATAAAGGCAACAATAACACCCCTATTTGGGCGTAGTTCCAATTAAATTGCAAGTACGGGCAGCAATGCTGTTGTAGTTTCCGATAATAGTGCTTTAAACTGTCTCCCAGCACGCTTCTTCTGCACGGGTAAGACGAATTTGAGCTAAAGCAAAGATAATCGGAATAATTCGCCCGTAGTTAGTAGATATTGACCGCCAACCTAAATCAGCAAAAAACCACGTCCAAAGCACTGGGCCCATACAAGCAAAAAGGCCTCTAGCAGCGCCATAACGGGCGGCGCTTTGAAGTACGAGTTTGCCTTGCAACTGCATAGCGGCGGCGGTTCCGCCTTTAATTAAGGCTTCTTTGGCTACTTGATAGCTGGCAAACTGAAGGGCAAATTGACGGGCAATTTGTTGTAGCAATATCGGCTGAATAATCGAACTAACTGCTAATGCACTACCACCTTTGACTAATAAAGCTAAAGGATCGCGCTGTACCGCTAAGGGTAAGGGTTCCGATAGTTCGCACTTAGCTAGAGATTTTTGGATTTTAGTGGTTAATTGAGAGAAATCGCTTTGGGGTAATTGTTTCCAAGCTTTGCCTAATAGGTTTAAAAATACCTCGGCTTCTAAATCAGTAGTAGCGAGGTTGTTAGAGTAGGGAATTTTGAGATAGCGACACACTTGAATAATAGCGGTACGATAAGTTACGCGATCGCTGCGTCCCCGTAAAACTGTTACCCCATCGGCGGCTAAGTAACGAAATCTTTGTTCAATCGCATCAAGCCAAGCTTCTCTATCTCTGCTTTGAATATCTATCGGTTGTGGCGTATGCACGTAGTCGAGAGGATTGAATCTTCGACAAAACAAGAGTTCTGTCAGTTGTTGCAATTCGTCTTCTGTAGCCAATTCCAGCGCCGATCTCATTTCGTCCAATGTTTAACCCTCCAGACCCCAACTCGTTTTCTTATTCTACTATTTGCTTTGAACGAGAATGCTAATTAAGACAGTTTTAGTTTGCTAAAGGTGGCGCGATTATATGATTAAAACAGATACCACTAAATAATTATGTTTGATGTTGCGATTATTGGCGCAGGGATGTCGGGGTTAATTTGCGCCCAGCAGTTGCAACAAGCTGGCTATCGGGTAGTTATGGTAGAAAAGTCGCGCGGGTTGGGGGGACGAGTGACTACGCGCCGCTTACAGGATACTTGCGCCGATCGCGGTCTGAGTTATTTAATCGCCAATGGTGAATTAACCACAAGTTTTGTTGAATTACTCAAATCCCAAGATATTTTGCAAGTGTGGACAGATACTGTACACGAATTTAGGGCTGATTTTGGGCTAAAAGCAGTTAAAGGAGCGCCTTTATATACTGCCCCAAATGGAATGAGTGCGATCGCCCGATTTTTGGCTAAAGATTTAGAAATCCAGTTAAGTAGGCGTGTAGTTGGTTTAAGTCTCGATCACGATTGTTGGCATCTCCAATTTGAAAACAGTAACACCCAATTAGTAGCTAAAGCCGTAGTTGTGGCGATTCCTGCTCCGCAAGCTTTGACGCTAGTAGCAAGCTTTGCTTCACCAGTAGTTTTAGATAGTTTGCGATCGGTGGAATTTTCTGCTTGTATTAGCGTTATTGCTGGCTATCCTACTAATATGCCTTTACCAGCTTGGCAAGCGCTGACAGTAATTGATGACGATACCATAGCTTGGATTGGGAATGATAGCAGCAAACGGTTGGGAATGACTACCCCTGTTTTTGTTTTCCATAGCGCTGCTAAATTTGCTCAAACTTATATCGATACCGAAGATTTACAACCTGTAGGACAACAATTACTCAATAAAGCGGCTAAATTGTTCCCAGAACTTACTAATCACAACTGGCTGCAATGCGATCGTTGGCGTTATGCTTTTCCGACGATACCTTTAGCCGATAATTGCTTAAATGCTCATACACCTCAACCAATAGTATGCTGCGGTGATTGGTGTGGAGGACTTAATTTAGAAGGTGCAATGCGATCGGGTATAGCGGCGGCGAAACAAATAAATCAAGTTCTTCAACGTTGTCCTACACTACCAAAAAATGCTTTTTTACTTTTATAGGTAGCAAAAAATTCTCTGTACAAAATAGCAAAACAGGAAGTTGCTCAATGGATAAACTAGACTTGTACCGCCAACTAATTCAGCAATCTCTAGAAAAACGAGCTAAACTACGCTCAAAAAACGATCCGGTAGAAAGTCAAACAATTTTCGATCCTCAAAGCGATCGCTATTTGCTGATAAATGTAGGCTGGAAAAATAGCAACACTCGTATTTATGGCTGTGTACTGCACGTAGATATTAGAGATGGGAAAATTTGGGTACAGCACGATGGTACAGAAGATGCGATCGCCGATCAACTGGTAACATTAGGAGTACCTAAGCAAGACATTGTACTGGCTTACCATGCGCCCTATGTAAGACAGTATACAGAGTATGCCATAGGATAGCTTTAAAAATAGGTTTTAAAAGTCTTTCAATTAGCATCTAATATTTGATTCCTCGGTTTCTAGCCAAGATTCAATCTCTTTTAGTGATGTATTTACAGATTGATTGAAATCTTTGACGATAGATTCAGTATATTTATTCATAATTCAACTTTCTACTCTTTCACTTTTTTCAATGACTCCAGTTTATGTGCTGCTTCTTTACCTGTTTTCTCGCTTTCGACTAAATACTGCGGGTTTTCTGCGGAAGCTGCAACATGGTGTCCTTTAATTTCTATGGGTGATGTGAGTTTTTCTTTAATTTTGCCTACAGTTGTACCTTGGGCGGTTTCCCATTCTACTTTGTCGCCTTTATTAAATGTCTCAGTCATACTTTTACTCTTACACTCTACTTAAGCTATTATCTTAATTTTTTAGTTACAAACATCAACCTTAAAGCTAATTATATTTTTATCAAATCGTTATAGAAAAATCTACTTGCAGCAAAAGAAAAATGTGTTTTAAAACTCCTCATCTTCTTCGCTTTCTGGCGGTTTTACAGTTAAACGCCAGCTACTAGAAACTTCTTCTTGCAGATTTAATTGGTCTAACATTTCTCCTAACTCTTTTTGCAATTTTTGAGTTAAGGTAATTGGAAAATCTAAACTAACACCATTTTGATTTGCTATTTCTGCTAACTGATTAAACTCTACTTTAAATGTGTGTCGTTCTACGGAAGATATTTTTAAACTGTTAGTTTCCGAAACATTTTGCGCTTGCATGGCTGCTTTTAATCTAAAGTCAAAATGGTTGCATTCTGATTCGATAATTTGCAATTGTTGCTTTAGTTTTAGATAACGTTCAGCTAACAAAGCAATATTTTCGTTATTTGAATTAGGATTACTTACTAACTTTAGTTGCAATAGTTTTTGATGCACCATATATAAGTAAACCGGATCGAGATTTGCGTAAATTAATTGAGCAGCTGTTAAAGGTCTTTGTCCCCAATTACTAGCTTGCTGGCTTTTATCTACAGCAACAATGTTACAAAGAGACTCGGCTAAAGTTTTTAGCGACAAATTGGGTAAAGGTAATAAATAATAAGGGATATCTTTCGCCATTTCCAACGTACAAGTTACATTTTCAGCTTTGTTTTTACCCAAAAACTTTACATCATACTTAGCATTATGAAAAACCTTTTCAATTGCTGGGTTTAACATAATCTTTTTTATAAATATATCTGTAATTTCTGGACTTTCTAAAACGTCCAATATGCAAACATTTTCTTTTAAATTATCAGAATAACTATTTAATACTTGAATTAGAGAAAGTTTAGGGTTACGACTTTTAAAGTCAGCAACTTCAGTATCTATCCATAAAGTTTTTGCTTGCGTGTATTCGTCAATTAAAGAAATAATATGATCGGATTCTACGAAGTATTGCATTAATTATTTTAGTTCTGAGTGTAATTATTAACTGTAGGAGTGAGGGTTGTTAAATCTTCAATATTACGCAACATCGTATTACAAATTGCATCGAGGGGGAGGTCATTTGCATCGTAGCCAAAAGGATTTTCTATCTCAATCCCAATTTCTTCAATACCTAACAATGTAAAACTAATTAAACTAACAATGGCTCCCGTCCACCAACCCAAGGTATTAACTAATTGAAAAGGTAGTAGCAAGCAATAAATTAATAATAGTTGTTTTAAATGAATTGCATAGGCTAAAGGTATAGGTGTTTTCAAAATTCGTTCGCAACCTCCTAGCTCGTTTACCATTTTATTAAGTAAATCTTGCATTGCTACTAAACTATGAACATTTAATAATCCGTTTTTATACTGCTGTTGCAGATAATCTCCAATCCAAAAAGCAACCTCTAACGGAGGATTATTCATTTCTTTAAGTTTAAAATACTTCGCTATAGTCATTAATTCTTCTAACTCTCTATTTATAGCTTCACCTCTTAGATGTAATTTAGTAGCTACAGCAAATGCAACCAACAATCGCATATTTAAAATTTTCTTTTCTCGATCTTCAATTACGCTTTCTTCAATGTTTATCCAAATTTGCCGCGCTAGGTTACGAACATTATTAATCAAACTTCCCCAGCATTTGCGCCCTTCCCAATAGCGCTCGTAGGCGGTATTTGTTCTAAAAACTAATAGCAACCCTAAAACAATACTAGGAATCACACTTTCAAAAATTGGCTGAGATACTGAAAACTTAAAGTAGTGTAGCAAAGAGATAAACACGCCAAATAAACCACAGTATAAAACGCGATTAAAAATAGCTGGAATTACTGAACCTCTAATTTGTAATGCTACTCGAAACCAACGAAATTTCTCGCTTTTCATTTTTTTAATAATTGTACTGAGTATTATTTAAAACATTTAACAAGCCGTCTTTTGCTCGTAGCTAATAACATAAGAAATTAGCACAACTAAAAACTTAACCTATGACTTGCGATCGCAACTGGCAATTTTGGATTGATCGAGGTGGCACATTTACCGATATTGTGGCGCAGCGTCCCGACGGACAATTGGTAATTCATAAGTTGCTGTCAGAAAATCCCGACTTCTACACCGATGCGCCAATTCAAGGCATACGGGAAATTATGGGTATTGGGGCTACTGCACCAATTCCAAGTGAGCAAATTGCGGTGGTAAAAATGGGGACAACCGTAGCTACTAATGCTTTATTAGAACGAAAAGGCGATCGCACTTTACTTATTATCACTAAAGGCTTTGGCGATGCACTCCGCATAGGCTACCAAAACCGCCCGGATATCTTCGCGCAGCACATTGTCTTACCAAAGATGCTATACGAGCAAGTAATTGAGGTTGAGGAGCGTTACAGCGCCCAAGGAGAAGAATTAATACCTCTAAATACTCAGTCATTAATTCCGCAATTGCAAGCGGCGTATGATAGTGGGATTCGTGCTTGTGCAATTGTTTTGATGCACGGCTACCGTTATCCAAAAAATGAGCAGAATATTAGCACTTTAGCATTTGACATTGGTTTTGTCCAAATATCAGTATCGCACAAAATTAGCCCTTTGATGAAGTTAATTAGCCGGGGAGATACAACCGTTGTTGACGCTTATTTGTCGCCAATTTTGCATCGGTATGTAGAGCAAATATCTAGTCAAATTGGCGCTGTACCTTTGCAATTTATGCAGTCTAATGGCGGCTTAGTTGATGCCCAAAATTTTCAAGGCAAAGATAGTATTTTATCCGGGCCTGCGGGGGGAATTGTTGGAGCCGTAGAGACAAGTTTGCAGGCGGGTTTTAACAAAATTATTAGCTTTGATATGGGGGGAACTTCTACCGATGTCGCTCATTACAATGGCGAGTACGAAAGAACCTTTGAAACAGAAATCGCTGGGGTCAGAATGCGATCGCCTATGATGGCAATTCACACTGTAGCGGCGGGTGGCGGCTCAATTTTATACTTTGATGGTGCGCGTTATCGCGTAGGGCCAGAATCGGCAGGGGCAAATCCCGGCCCGGCGGCTTACTCTAAAGGTGGAGCGTTAACGGTGACAGATTGCAATGTCATGGTGGGTAAATTGCAACCCCAGTTTTTTCCGCAAGTGTTTGGAATCAATGGAGATTTGCCCTTAAATACCGAGGTTGTAGAGCGCAAGTTTAGAGAATTAGTAGCCCAAATTGGTGATAATCGTACCCCCGAACAGGTGGCGGCGGGTTTTTTGGCGATCGCAGTAGAAAAAATGGCAAGTGCGATTAAAAAAATCTCCTTACAGCGTGGATACGATGTATCAGAATATACTTTATGTTGTTTTGGTGGTGCGGGAGGACAACACGCTTGTTTAATTGCGGATGCGTTGGGAATAAAGCAAGTATTTATTCATCCTTACGCAGGGGTGTTGTCAGCTTATGGCATGGGTTTAGCGGATGTAAGGGTAGTAAAAGAACGAGCGGTAGAAGCTAAGTTGACCCAGGAGTTGAAATTAGAGGAGATTTTGACAGAGTTAGAAGCCGAAACCCAAGGAAAAGGAGAGATTTTGCGGCGGGTACATTTACGCTATGAGGGGACAGATTCACCTTTAGTAGTAGGGTTTGGATTGCTAGAGGAGATGAGAGTTGCTTTTGAAAACTTACATCGTCAGCGTTACGGGTTTGTGGTGGATAAACCGTTGATTGTGGAAGCGGTGGAAGTAGAGTTAGTTTGCAAGCAGGATGTCCAAGAAGATAACGTAATTTCACGGATAACTAAACAAAATATAGTGCCTGTTAATACTGTTAAAACTTATATGGCGGAAGCTTGGCGAAATACGCCAGTTTATCAACGGGAAGACTTGCAACCAGGTACGAGTATTGATGGCGCGGCGATTGTGGTGGATGTGACGGGAACAAATGTAATTGAACCTGGTTGGCGCGTAGAATTAAGCGATCGCAATTATCTAATTTTGTCTAAGCAGGACTTAAACAAGCAAATTGTGACAACAGTTGCAGCAGTCGATCCGGTGATGCTGGAAATATTTAATAATTTGTTTAGTGCGATCGCCGAACAAATGGGTATTACGCTACAAAATACCAGTAGCTCTGTAAATATCAAAGAAAGATTAGATTTTTCCTGTGCTATTTTTGACCACCAAGGACAATTGGTGGCTAATGCGCCTCATATACCCGTGCATTTGGGTTCAATGAGTGAAAGTGTGCGCGCCTTAATTTCCGCGCCAGGAGAGGCGATTAAACCGGGCGATGTGTATGCGTCTAACAATCCTTACAATGGCGGTACGCATCTTCCCGATATTACGGTGATTACTCCTGTATTTGAGGAGGCAAAAATACTTTTTTACGTTGCTTCGCGGGGACATCATGCAGATATTGGCGGGATTACTCCAGGTTCCATGCCTCCTAATAGCAAAACTGTAAACGAAGAAGGAGTATTAATTGATAATTTTCTGCTGGTAAGAGACGGTATTTTTAGAGAAAAAGAACTCTTAGAAATTCTGGCAAATAACAATTATCCGGCGCGAAATCCTGGTAAAAATATAGCTGACTTAAATTCTCAAATTGCTGCAAATAAACGTGGCGCACAAGAATTAAATCAGACAGTAGAACAGTATGGGATTGCAACTGTACAGGCGTATATGGGTTATGTCCAAGATAACGCCGAAGAATCTGTACGCAAAGTAATTGAGGTTTTAAATGATGGATTTTTTAGCTATGAACTTGATAATGGCAGCATTATTAAAGTAGCAGTTACTATTAATAAAACTAGCCGGAATGCCCAGATAGATTTTACAGGTACTTCGCCGCAATTAAACAGTAATTTTAATGCGCCATCGGCGGTATGCAAAGCAGCAGTTTTGTACGTTTTTCGGACATTGGTAAATGATATCATTCCCCTGAATGCTGGTTGTCTTAAGCCTTTAGACATTATTATTCCTGATGGTTGTATGCTAAATCCTATTTATCCGGCGGCGGTAGTAGCAGGAAATGTAGAAACTTCTCAAGCAATTACTGATGCTTTGTACGGGGCTTTGGGAGTTATGGCGGCTTCTCAAGGAACGATGAATAATTTTACTTTTGGTAACGCCAATTATCAGTATTACGAAACTATTTGCGGGGGTTCGGGTGCGGGGGCAAATTTTGATGGTACAGACGCAGTACAAACTCACATGACAAATTCCCGCCTTACCGATCCAGAAGTTTTAGAGTGGCGATTTCCTGTAGTGTTAGAAAGTTTTAAAATCCGCCCTGATAGCGGTGGAAAAGGACATCATAAAGGCGGTAATGGTGTAATTCGTCGCTTACGTTTTCGAGAAGAAATGACGGCGGGAATTTTATCAAATCGGCGGGTTATTCCTCCTTTTGGTTTGCAAGGTGGAGAAGCTGGGAAGATAGGAAAAAACTATGTTGAACGTAAAGATGGAAAGGTAGAAAAATTAGGTAGTACAGCTACAGTAGAAATGGGGAAAGATGATGTTTTTGTGATAGAAACCCCCGGAGGTGGAGGTTATGAGGCTTGAATAAAAAAGTTTTTCTGTGTTATCAATAACAATATAATTAGTCAATTCTTGGCATAAAAAAGTCGGAAACCATCTAGACCTCATACAGGGTAAGTATTAAGGCTAGAGAGCGGCTTAGTTTTGATAAAGAGCGATCGCTCTTTCCTCAAGATAATCATTTGATTCTCTGTTTGAGTTTTTAATTTTGGGCTGGGTATTAGACGACCATAGCGGGGAAACTTTTGCACCATTGTGGGCGATTGTTGCTCCTTGGCAATGCTATTTCATTGTTACCGATGGTTGGTCTGTTTACCCTGGCTTTATTCCACCAGGAACGCAAATTGTGAGCAAAACTTATATGACGAGAGTTGAGGGAGAGAACACGCGGTTACGTCACTATCTAGCGCGTCTGCACCGCAAGACCTTGTGTTATTCGCTCGTCTCTAGAGATGCTGGCTCACTCAATTCGGCTGTTAATTCATTATCTCAAGTTTGGTGATGTGCCTGTTCCTTATCGGGCTTAGACATTCATCCCTCAATTCAGCAACGCCAGAAATTACTCCACTAACTCAGACTAGCGATTATCACGCAAGAATTTAAAATTTTCACGAAAAGTGATGGTGTTGGGATGATTTACCCCTAAGCTGAGTTTAGCAATTTCTAGAGCTTTCAGGTACAAATCTTCAGCTTCCGCGTACCGTCCTTGGGATTGGTAGAATGCTGCCAAGTTGCTGTAACTGTTGGCGACCTCAGAATGCTCCTCTCCCAGCAGGCGTTGCCTTAGTGCCAGAGCTTTCAGGTATAGCGGTTCGGCTTCCGCGTACCGTCCTTGGGCATAGTAGAGTAAAGCCAAGTCGTTGTAACTGGTGGCGACATCAGGATGCTCCTCTCCCAGCAGGCGTTGCCTTAGTACCAGAGCTTTCAGGTATAACGGTTCGGCTTCCGCATACCGTCCTTGGGCATAGTAGAATAAAGCCAAGTTGTTGTAACTGGTGGCGACATCAGGATGCTCCTCTCCCAGCAGGCGTTGCCTTAGTACCAGAGCTTTCAGGTATAGCGGTTCGGCTTCCGCGTACCGTCCTTGGGATTTGTAGAGTTGTGCCAAGTTGTTGTAACTGGTGGCGACATCAGGATGCTCCTCTCCCAGCAGGCGTTGCCTTAGTACCAGAGCTTTCAGGTATAGCGGTTCGGCTTCCGCGTACCGTCCTTGGAATTGGTAGAATGCTGCCAAGTTGTTGTAACTGGTGGCAACATCAGGATGCTCCTCTCCCAGCAGGCGTTGCCTTAGTACCAGAGCTTTCAGGTATAGCGGTTCGGCTTCCGCATACCGTCCTTGGGCATAGTAGAATACTGCCAAGTTGTTGTAACTGGTGGCGACATCAGGATGCTCCTCTCCCAGCAGGCGTTGACATAGTGCCAGAGCTTTCAGGTATAGCGGTTCGGCTTCCGCGTACCGTCCTTGGGATTTGTAGAGTAAAGCCAAGTTGTTGTAACTGGTGGCGACATCAGGATGCTCCTCTCCCAGCAGGCGTTGACATAGTGCCAGAGCTTTCAGGTATAGCGGTTCGGCTTCCGCGTACCGTCCTTGGGATTTGTAGAGTAAAGCCAAGTCGTTGTAACTGGTGCCGACATCAGGATGCTCCTCTCCTAAGCGAGAGCTTACTACTGATACACATTGTTGATACCAGGGTTCTGCAAGCGCATATAAACCCTGCCCAAAATAAAATCTTTCTAACCCAAGAAAAGCCCAAATTAAATTTTCATCACTCACTGCATCTATCAAATTTTGTGCCGCCTCTGCTAAATGGGGGATGATAGGAGCTAGTTTAGTAACTTCTTGCTGAGTGAGGCTTAGAGGAACTTTTTTCACCACTTCTACGATTGCTTGGCAAAAGTTATACTTCTGTTGTTTGGCAGCAGCTAAATTCTTTTGCTTATCTCTCAAGAACTCTCGAATTAGCGGATGTAAACGATAAGTGTCTTTACCCTGTAGCAAGTGCAAGTCTTCTAATTCAACTCTTGCATTTTCCAGTGCTTCTGGGTTTTGCTCAGATGCAGCGCTTTCTACCAGCGACCAAGGAATCGGGGCCAAAGCGAATAAACTTAGCAAACACCCTAACTGCTGGGCAGGTGAACAGCCTAACTGTTGGGCAGGAGCATTTAATTCTTCCCAACTTAACTCAAAGGCATCTGCCACTCCACGTTTGATATTTAGCGTCCAAGTAGGGTCTTTTTCATCCACTACCAAAGAGTCCTGCCCCAAACCTTTTTTCTCTAATCGTCGCAGCATTTCAGCTAAAGATATCTTTCGCTTCTTCACATACCGCCCTACTAACTGAAAAGCTAAGGGCAAGTAGCCCAAACGCTGACAAAGTTCTTTTCCTGTTGCTAACTCTTGGTTAAGCTTTTCTGACCCAATTAATTGAGCTAATAGTTCTAACGCGGCTGTCTCATCTAAAACCTCTAGAAATAGAGAACCAGCTAAATCTAGCTTGAGTCGGGTTGTAATAACTACCTTAAATTCAGATGGCTGTGGTGGGAGGAAAGGCTTAATTTGTCGGTAATCCTTAACATCATCCACAACTATTAGCTTATTTCCCTGATGCCAATGCTTCCAGCACCAACGGACTCGCTCTGGTAACTCCAAATCTTCTGGAGGCTGCAAACCCAAATCTGTCCTAGCAAATTCTACGATTTGCAGACCAATATTTTGCTCTCTTGCTCGTAGCCAGCAGATTCCGCCAGGGTAAGAGTGCAACTGTAAGTGGAGCAGCGAATATTGGATAGCTAGTTCGGTTTTCCCAACTCCCCCCATACCTTCAACAGCAGCAATTATCACCTCATTGTTTCGTTGTAGCTGTTGGTGGAGGCGTTCTAATTCTTCTCCTCGTCCGACAAACTTATCTGTGTCACTAGAAGGAATATTTTGAGGAAAACCTGTTGGTTGAGGAAGATTGCCCAAATTGCTAATGATTTGATAAATCTGAGTAATATTCCCGACTGTGATATTACCCCCAGCCCGAACATTCTCAAAGATCGTCTGGACACCCAACTGAGGGTCTTGCTGGGTAGTCATAGCTTTAAGCTTCTTGGTTTAAGTTGCCTACGTCAATGTTTTGAGCTTTCACTCCTTTGAGCATTTCCTGCTCAACTGAACTACCTCGCGTTGCTTTCTGGCTAATGTCTTTTGCTTTCAAATCGCCACTTAATTCAATCTCACTCAGAACTACCTGACGTATCCTTTCATCTTGTGCTTGTAGTTGCTCGACTATTTCCTTGAGTTTATGAGCAAACCCTTGATCAGCATCCATTTGGGTTTGCAACTCATCTTGCAGCTTTGCCTTATTCGCTTCTATTGGTTGATTTTGCGCTCGTGTCAGTAACCCTTCTGTTCCCTCTACCCTCAATTTTTCCCGGATAGCATTTACAAGTTCAGTAAATTTATCAGTAACGCCTTTACCTAAAGCTTTTCCACCTTCTTTGATTGCCTCTGAGAAAAATAAAGAGACAATTACTGCTGCTGTTAGAGGTTCTACCATAAGCTCGCACTTAAATTTAGTAGTGACAGACTAATATACAACCCTACTATACAGTTTTCCAGATTTTCTCAGTAAAATCTATAACACGCTTGTTCATTATTAAGTGCAATGTTACTAAAAACTACTCTACCGTTACAGACTTTGCCAAATTTCTCGGCTGATCCACATCCAAACCTCGCCGCGCAGCGATGTGGTAAGCCAATAGTTGTAAAGGAATTACTGTTAAAACTGGGGAAAGCAATTCGTCTACTTTGGGGAGAGGAATCAAATCGTCAAAAGTTTCCGCCGCTTGCGGATCGTCCATTTGCACCACACCAATTAACCGAGAATCGCGGGCTTTAGCTTCTTGAGCGTTAGATAAAGCTTTTTCGTAGACGCTACCAGGAATAGCGATCGCAACTACCGGAACTTTGGCATCTAATAGCGCAATCGGCCCATGTTTCAACTCTCCCGCCGGATAGCCTTCAGCGTGAATATAACTAATTTCTTTAAGCTTTAATGCTCCTTCTAAAGCGATCGGAAAATTTAGCCCCCGCCCTACAAATATAAAGTCATGGGTTTCTGTAAACTGATGCGCCAATTCTTCAATATACCGCTCTTGACTTTCCAAAATTAGCTCTATTTGGGCAGGTAACTGACGCAAACCAGCAATAATTTCTGCCAGTCTTTGCGCCGATATTGTTTGCCGACGAGTGCCTAAATCTAACGCCAATAAGTAAAAAGCCAAAAGTTGAGCAATAAAAGTTTTAGTTGCAGCAACGCCGATTTCAATCCCTGCATGAGTGTCAATTATTTCATTAGCGATCGCAGCAATGGAACTATCTAAGCGGTTAGTAATCGCCAATAGACGCGGCTGATAGGCTGGTTTTAAACCTATCCTGCGCTCTTTTTCCATTGTCAAAGCAGCTATGGTATCCGCCGTTTCTCCCGATTGAGTAACGCCAATAGTTAAAGTATTAGCGGTGACAGGTGGCGGCGCGTAGCGAAATTCTGAGGAGTATTGAACATTAGTAGGAATACCCGCGACTTGTTCTAATAAATACTTACCTACCAAACTTGCGTGCCAGCTAGTACCACAAGCAACAATTTGGATATTCTCAATATCAGCCCCTAAAGTTTCTGGTAGTCCCAAATCGATCGTATCTGCGGCATCTAGATAAGCTTCTAATACGGCTCTAACCACTCCTGGTTGCTCGTATATCTCTTTAAGCATAAAGTGCCTAAAACCTTGCTTTTCCACCATTACCGGATTCCAGCTTAAAGTACGGGGGTGTTTTTTAAGGCGATCGCCACTGAAGCTATAAACTTCTACTCCTAGAGGTGTAAGCCTTGCTAGTTCGCCATTTTCTAAGCTTAATACTGCCCTTGTATGGGCAACCAAAGCGGGAGTATCGGAAGCACAAAAAAACTCTCCTTGTCCAAAACCAATCGCTAAAGGCGCTTGCTGACGAGCAACAATCAATTCATCGGGGTAATCAGCATTAATAACTGCGATCGCAAAAGCCCCTTTAAGTCTATTTACAGTTTGCCGCACCGCCTCTAAAAAAGAATTGTCTGCCTGCAAATACTGAGCGATTAAATGAGGGATAACTTCAGTATCGGTATCAGAGCGAAATTCATGCCCAAGTTGCTTCAACTCGTCACGCAACTCGCGGTAATTTTCAATAATGCCATTTTGTACCACCGCAACTCGCTTATTGGTATCCATATGCGGATGGGCGTTGTATTCTTCGGGTTTGCCGTGAGTAGCCCAGCGAGTATGTCCAATGCCGATTTTGGCAGGGTTTTCAATGTTTTCTAATTTGTCTCGTAAATTGAATAACTTACCTTTGGCGCGGACACAATGCAATTGTCCTTCTAAAACTGTGGCAATTCCAGCAGAATCGTAACCCCGATACTCTAATTTTTCTAACCCCGAAAGTAAAATTTGTGTTGCTGCTTGAGTGCCAATATAGCCAACGATTCCACACATAATAGGTCACACCGATAGGTCTTTAATATATGCTCTAAAAGCTACAAGAGCAGTAGGCAACTCGTCAAGTTATATTTTTCTAGAGCTACCTAATTAAGAAATCATTTGTATGGACACATTGACCTTGTGTACTCAGATATATTAACTTGGCAACTAAGAAGTCTGCCGAATTGAGAGGCAAAATAGATGTGGATAAACCAGATTGCCTAATTGTTCAATCCTGCGACTCAAGCCTACCTTCCTTGCAAGTAATCCGTCGGACTGCGATCGCGACTCACCCCAAAGTAAGTCGCACAATGGTTCTAAATTGGTAGCAGCATTAGTTAAGTGGAATGCAGCTACTTCGGCATTGCCCAATTCAGGGCGTGAAAATGATAAATGCGTGATTTCAAAACCAATGTAGAGACGTTGTATTGCAACGTCTCTACTTCTTTGCCAAACCACCTTAACGGCTATAGCGGTGGCGCTGGAAGTGGTTTTGCTGGCGCTGACATTGGGTCTGCTCCCCCTTGACCCACTTGAAACTGAGTCATCATATCGTGGTCTTCATGAACCGTATTGTGGCAGTGCATTATGTACTTACCCCGGTTGGGCTTAAATTGAGCAATGACCTGAATATTGTCGTCTTCTCCGCTATAGACGACATCTTTCCAACCTCGTTCATAAGGAAGGGGTGGCTGACGATTACGCTCTAGAATTTGAAAGTCTACTAAGTGAATGTGTACGGGGTGAAACCAGTCACGGCTGTTGGTAATAAAAGTCCAAATTTCAATATCTCCAAAACCTGGATTGGCATCAACTCGGTTTTTATCCCAGGTCTTGCCGTTAATTTCCCACCTATCGTTGCGATGCTCAAAAGTCCATCGTCTTTCTCTCACGGCGGAAGACCTAAGCAGAGGCGCAAAAGGACGCAAGGTATTAGGGATAGAGCTTTCATCAAATTCTTGGCTCACTACGTCAAAGCGCATAACCTGATTTGTGCCGTCGTAATCTTTATTATTAGGCAGTCCATGATTTTGGAGAACTACTTGGGTTCCTATGAGGTATTGAGAAAAGTCAACGATCAAGTCATAGCGTTCTGCCATCCCAATCCGTAGGTCTTTAGTTCTCACTGGCGCGCCTAACAGTCCGCCATCACTACCAATCACGATTAAGTCATCGCCCGTACTAAGTGCTAGTTTGTAAGCCCGTGAACTTGAAGCATTTAAAACTCGGAAGCGGTACTTGCGCTTAGTTACCTGCATTTTCGGCCACGGCGCACCGTTGACCAAAATAACATCTCCCATCAAACCCTTGTGATTGTCGTGGTCAAAGATAAATGAGCCGTTACTGGCAAAAATCTTGTCTTGAATAATTAGTGGTACATCATATTTCCCTTTCGGTAAAGGCAAATCGAGTTCAAGCTGATCTTGAACAATATACATTCCTGCTAATCCCATGTACACATTACGCGCCGTATTCATGACCGCGTGGTCGTGATACCAGAGTGTACCAGCACGGTTATTAGGATAGATATAATCCTTGTAGTAACCTGGAGAAATCAGATCCTCTGGGTAGCCATCGTACTGCGGTAGCGATGACATCCCATGTAAGTGAACTGATGTTGGTATATCTAAATTATTGATAAAGCGAACGACCGATTGCCGATTTTGACGCTGTACGATCGTAGAACCAGGGGTTGTACCGTTGTAAGCCCAGACTTCTGTTGTCAGCCCTGGCAAAATATTAACCAGGCTTTTATTCATCGCAATTTCGTAGTAGTCACTTGTTGCATCACTCCGTACAGGCTTAAGCACTGGCGGGATAGGAAGCGTCATCTCAAAAGGAGTTGGTTGCGGACTGCCAGCAGTTACAGCGTAGCCAAGGGACTGAAGTGCGATCGGAATCAGCAGCGACCCACCAGAAATCGCTCCGAGTTTCAGTACGTCTCGTCTAGTAAACGTTTTTATCATGTTTACTCCTATTACCCAAGTAAGGGTAATGTGTAATATTTAAACTCATTCAATTAAATGATTTAAAGCTTGCCCTGTTCACTTTAAATTAGTGTCGAAAAAGCTAAATCATTTGAAAGTAAAAGAGCTAAAGATGCTTAATTAACTCTTTAACGAACAACAACAAAATTTTTGCTCACCCGTAACAAAATATTTATAATTCATTAAGATTTTTGGGATAAATAACCTTCAAATAGTTACTTATTCCAGCTTGACGGATGTCGCAACTCTGCCTGAAACGTTTTAACAGATGCCCTTGGTATAAAACAGCATAACTTATAAATAACTTATAAATGTTTAGGAGTTATGCTGCTTTAACAATAATTTAATAAGTAAAAGAACACATAGACGATAATGTAAACATACTGATAAGGTTCTTAATCAAATGAAATTATTAAGCTATAAAAATAGTCTTTCGCCAGGGGAAACTATAACTTTTACCACTGACTGCTAAGTTTAATCACAGATTGAATAGACCTAAATATTCTTACGTTCTAAACCCCCTCAGCAACGCCATTCTCTTGACAGCGATCGCAGTAATAAACAAAAAAAAGGAAGTCAATTAATTGACTCCTCTACTGATTGCTAGATATTTTGTCTGGCGTTGGCTTTAAACCAACGTTAGCTTAAGAAATTTCCCCAAATTTCTTAATTAGTATGCTAGACCCATACTGCGTGTAGTTTCAGCACCTAGGTAAACCCGGATGCTTAAAAAGTCGGTAGGACAAGCAGTTTCGCACCGCTTGCAGCCTACACAATCTTCTGTACGCGGCGATGAGGCAATTTGACCAGCTTTGCAACCATCCCAAGGAACCATCTCTAGAACGTCTGTAGGACAGGCGCGGACGCATTGGGTGCAACCGATGCAGGTATCGTAGATTTTGACTGTATGAGACATTGAAGCAAAACTCCTAACGAGCGCCAGTATTGGATACAAACTCATAATTAAGGGATAGTCTACCGCACAGGCGCTCGTACCAATAGCAAAAGGCTACAGAACTTTAAATTCCGTAATAGAAATCGGATTTTTTGCCAATTTCCGGTACTAAATACTTCTGCTGCTAATATACTGGCGATCGCACTTTGTCAATATATAAGACCATGAATAAAATTAATTTAGCGTTTAGCCCCGCCCTTACTCAAGCACAATTAATCCGTAGCCGGGAAGTGTCGCCTTTAGAATTAGTAGAACTATATTTACAACGCATCGAGCAATTAGATAACCAGCTTGGCAGTTATTTTACAGTCATGGCAGAAAGTGCGATCGCCGATGCTAGAGCTAAGACCGAATTATTAGCTAATAGTCGCGCCCACTTACCGCCTTTTTTTGGCGTACCCCTAGGCATTAAAGACCTCAATCCCGTTGCTGGGGTGCGCTGTACCTATGGCACTCCGGCTTTAATGGACAATATAGCAACCTACGACGATGGGGTAGTGACTCGCCTCAAACAAGCTGGATTCATTATTTTAGGTAAAACCGCTACCTCAGAACTAGGTTCATTTCCCTACACTGAACCCCTAGGCTTTCCTCCCACGCGCAATCCCTGGAATTTGGACTATACCGCCGGAGGTTCTAGCGGTGGTAGTGCGGCGGCGGTGGCGGCGGGTTTGTGTGCGGCGGCGATTGGTTCTGATGGCGGGGGTTCGGTACGCGGCCCAGCGTTTTGCTGTGGACTTGTCGGGATTAAGCCGTCAAGAGGACGTATATCCTACGCACCAGTGGGGGATCTTTTGAGTGGAATTCCCGCTATAGGCTCCTTGACGAGGACTGTAGCTGACGGAGCGGCGATGCTTGATGTAATGGCGGGTTATGTAACGGGGGATCCTTATTGGCTACCACCGCCGGAAACATCGTTTTTGACGGCTGCAAGTAGAACGCCAAAACCTTTAACTATTGCTTTTTCAACCACTATTCCGCCGTTGGGAGAAGTTGAAACTCAATGCAAACAAGCAGTTTTAGCTACTGTCAAAGTTTTAGCAGATTTAGGTCATTATGTAGAAGAAAAATGTCCCGATTTTACAGGTTTAACAGAACCTTTTACCGCCGTATGGCAAGCGGGAGTAGCTTATTCAGGCATTCCCCCTCAAGTGCTGCAACCAATGAATCAATGGCTTTATGAGCAAACAGGCTCGGCGGGAGATTATTTACGCGCAGTGGCTCAAATGCAAGTAATCGCTCGAAAAATTGTGGCGTTTTTTGACTTGGTAGACGTATTAGTTTTACCTACTTATATGCACCCAACAATTAAAGTTGGCGAATGGGCAAATCTTAGTCCCCAAGAGACTTTTGAGAAAATTGTTAATTGGGTTGCACCTTGTCCGCCCTTTAATGCTACCGGACAAAGTGCGATCGCACTTCCCGTAGGTTTTGATTCTGTAGGTTTACCTTTAGGCATTCAATTAATTGCTCGTCCCGCCGCCGAAGCTACAATAATTAGCCTCGCAGCACAGCTAGAAACTGCTAATCATGAGCGCCAATATCGCCCCAATTTTGCTGTATAACTATTGACAAAATCTCTGGAGAAATTTCCATTTCTTTATTTGAAGCTTGTAGTAGCAATAGATCCCTAGAATGGTGAAATATCTATAAAATTTTACTCCTAACATCAAAATAATTTATTTAAGAGGTAGTGAGATTTTTAATTTAGAGCCAAACCCTGCTTTTGAAGCTTTGCTACTCCAACTCCAGCACAGCCATAATTTCAATTTTACTGGCTACAAACGTCCTAGTTTAATGCGTCGCATTCAAAAACGGATGCAAATGCTGCCAATTGTCGGTTACAACAACTATGGCTACGTCTTTCACAAACATCTCAAGCCCAAAATCCTTTTTAGGCAGCACAATCTAATTAAAGATGCTCCCATGTCTAAAATTGATTTATTGATGTGCCGCAATGTGCTGATTTATCTCAACATCGAAGCTCAAATCCGAGTTTTAGCGCGATTTTACTTTAGTGTCGTAAATAGCGGCTTTTTGTGCTTGGGTAAAGCCGAGTTATTGCCCATCAATGGTAGTATGCCCATATTTAATTTAATCAACCATCAAAACCACATTTTTAATAAAGTTCCCAAGCAGAATTTAGACCAATATTTATTGCCCAAAGCTTTAGGACAGTCACCGCAAAATTGATCAAATTGCCCCTCCTCGTCAAAGAAGGGGAATAACTTTCTCTTAGTCTTTTTTCATCCAACTAAACATTGCCCGCAAATCTTGACCAACATTTTCAATCGGGTGTTCGGCTTCTTGGCGGCGCATAGCTGTAAATCCGGGCTTCCCAGCTTGGTTTTCTAACACAAAATCTCGCGCAAATTGCCCCGATTGAATTTCTTGCAAAATCTTCCGCATCTCTGCTTTTGTTTGGTCGGTAACAATTCTCGGCCCGCGCGTGTAGTCGCCGTATTCGGCGGTATTAGAAATGCTATCGCGCATTTTTGCGAGTCCACCTTCGACAACCAAGTCTACAATTAGCTTCACTTCATGCAGACATTCAAAATAAGCCAATTCTGGTTGATAACCTGCCGCTACTAGCGTTTCAAAGCCTGCCTTAATTAACGCGCTCAAACCGCCACATAGTACCGCTTGTTCACCAAATAAATCGGTTTCAGTTTCTTCTCTAAAAGTAGTTTCAAGTACCCCAGCGCGAGTACCACCAATACCTTTAGCATAAGCCATCGCGCGATCGCGTGCTTGCCCACTTGCGTCTTGATACACGGCAAATAAAGCGGGTACACCTTGTCCTTGTTCGTAAGTCCGCCGTACTAGATGCCCTGGCCCCTTGGGCGCTACCATAACTACATCAACATCTTCTGGGGGGACAACTTGCCCGTAATGAATATTAAACCCGTGAGCAAAAGCGATAACTTTTCCCGCCGTTAGATGGGGTTCAATTTCTTCTTTAAAGATAGTTTTTTGCGCTTCATCAGGAAGCAAAATCATAATAAAGTCGGCGCTTTTTGCCGCATCAGCGACCGAATGCACGGGAATACCTGCATTTTTTGCTTTTTCGGCAGACTTGCTACCAGCGTACAGCCCGACAATTACGTTCATGCCACTGTCTTTAAGATTTAGGGCGTGAGCGTGACCTTGAGAACCATAACCAATAATTGCGATTGTTTTTTGAGCCAATAAGTCTAAATTGGCATCTGTGTCGTAATACATCCGCGCCATAATAGCAACTCCCTTAGTGTAAGTATAATAATTTAGTGCAAACTGTTAATTCTACAGCAATTATTACCTTTAACTGTCAACGATAAAATTTAGCCCAATTATGACCACTGCACAATCTTGGTATATTGTCAAGCTTCCCCCCGGCAATTGCGAAATAGTCTCTACCCCATCGGCTACAGAAGTAGAGCAATGGGGGCCTTTTCCATCCAAAGAAGAAGCGATCGCTCGGCGGATTGGGTTAATTCGTTCTGGGAAGTGCCAGCCCGTGTAAAATTAACGCACAGCTTCGGCTCTAGGGCTGCGCTGGGCGGCTATTTGTTGATTTAGGACTGATAGAGCCTTATCGTACTGAGGATCGCCAGGAGTGCCTACTTTTGTGCGATCGCCTACTAACTTTTCTTTTTGTTTATCAGTTAGTTCTAGTACCACATCGGGCTTAATTCCGGCTTTGTTGATATCCCGACCGCTAGGAGTAAAGTATTTAGCGATCGTTACAGCCATCCCTGACTCGCCATCACCTAGACTCCGTACCGATTGTACTAAGCCTTTACCAAAGGTTTTTGTCCCTACTAAAACTGCGCGTTTATTGTCTTGCAACGCGCCCGAAAGGATTTCACTAGCACTAGCCGAGCCACCATCTACTAATATCACTACAGGTTTATCAGTAAGGGCGCGATTATTAGCTTTTTCTAAGTCTTTCGTACCACGTCTATTTACCGTCGAGACAATTGTGCCTTCGTCTAGCCACATTTGGGCAATTTCAATACTAGAGTAGAGCAAACCGCCGGGATTAGAACGTAAGTCTAAAATATATCCAGCTACCTTTTTTTTCTCCAAATCTTTGATCGCATTCCGCATTTCTGAGGAAGCATTAGCACTAAATTGATTGAGGCGAATGTATCCAGTACCGCCACCCGCACTGTTTTGATAGCTATAACGAACTGGGTGTAGTTCAATTTTTGCTCTCTTAACGCGAAACTGTTTTTGCAGTTTGTTTCGCATAATTGTAATGCTAACTTCTGTACCTGGCTTACCCCGAATTAATGATACAGCCTCATTAATACTCATTCCTTGGGTACTTTTATCATTAATTTTGGTAATAATGTCTTTAGCCAAAATCCCCGCCGCCGCCGCCGGAGTGCCTTCCATTGGCGCAATTACAGTTATTTTTTTAGTTTTTTCATCGGGGGCGATTTGAATCCCAATTCCCGAAAGTTCCCCAGAAGTTTCTACTTGCAAACTCTTAAATTCTTCTGGATCCATAAAGCGAGTATAAGGATCTTCTAGCTTCTCTAGCATTTGGCGGATGGCTTTGTAGGCATCCTGTTTATTTGTATAGGTGCGACTTAAATATTCTTTACGGACATTTTGCCAATCTACTTGATTAAATGTGCCGTCTACATAACTGCGATCGATAACTTGCCAAACTTCATCTACTAATTCTTTAGGACTTTCTTTAAAAAAAGCCTTACCCGGTGAATAAATGCCAGAAATATTAACAGCAAAGGCTGCCAATATTCCTGCGGTAGCACCTATAACAAGCCCTTGTTTTGAAATTGCCATAATGACTGCTGTAACCGGAGAAAAATACTTGTATTTTTTGTAAGTATGCCCAATTTAACACAGGTGGCTAACAAGGGCTTGCGTGGTAACTCTTAGCTGTTGCTTAAGGATCGATCCAGCGATCGTCAGCTTTAATTAAATTAATCAATTCTTTAACTCCTTCAGCTTCGGGGACTTTTTTAATTTCTTCTCTACCCCGATACAAAGAAATATAACCTGGTTGCTTGCCTACATAGCCGTAATCAGCATCCGCCATTTCGCCAGGCCCGTTAACAATGCAACCCATAACGGCAATATCTAAACCTGTTAAGTGCTTCGTTGCTTCTCGAACTTCGTGCAGTACTTCTTCTAAATTAAACAAAGTCCGACCGCAAGAAGGACAAGCAACGTACTCTACCATTGTTTTTCGCAATCCCAATGCTTGCAGGATGCTGTAACAAACGGGGATTTCTTTTTCTGGTGCTTCGGTAATTGATACGCGGATAGTGTCACCAATGCCATCGGCGAGTAGTGGCGCAATCCCCGCCGTTGACTTGATGCGTCCGTACTCGCCATCTCCGGCTTCCGTAACGCCCAAATGTAAGGGGTAGTCCATCCCTAATGCGTCCATACGCTGCTCCATTAAGCGGTAAGCAGCAACCATTACCGTGACGCGGGAGGCTTTGAGGGAAATTACGATATTGCCAAAGTCTAGCGACTCGCAGATGCGGATAAATTCTAGCGCTGACTCTACCATACCTTCGGGAGTATCACCGTAGGTAAATAGCATTCTTTCAGCTAAAGAGCCGTGATTTACACCTATTCTCATTGCTTTACCGCGATCGCGCAACGAAATTACCAAAGGCGCTAAAGTTTCGCGGATTTTGTCGCCAATCTCATCAAAGTCGGCTTGAGTATATTCGGTAGTTTTTGGTTTTTCAAATACATAAAGTCCTGGATTGATGCGGACTTTATCAACGTGCTTGGCAACTTCTAGGGCAATTTTCATGCCATTATGATGCACATCAGCGACTAAGGGGACGCTTTGATAAGTTAAGGCTAATTTTTGCTTAATTTCTGCTAAAGCTTTGGCGTGAGCCATACTTGGTACAGTAACGCGGACAATTTCGCAGCCAATTTCATGCAGGCGACGAATTGCGGCTACTGAGCCATCTATATCTAGGGTATCTTCGTTAATCATCGACTGCACCACCACCGGGTAGCCGCCGCCAATGGTAATGTTACCAACTTTGACAGGTCTTGTTTTGCGGCGGTGGATAGTGGTATCTAAAGGCTGATGAGTTGCTGGTGTCAGGGTTTGCATAACCTGTAGGGGATAAATGGGGGTAGGGAAAAAACCACCGACAAGCTAAATATCTTGTCCCGTTAAGATTTTAGCGCGAACTTAGCGCCCGAAAGTAAAGATTTCAGCAAAACTAGCATACAGGGGGAATAGGTGAGAAATTGCCTCTATTTTTAGTTTTTGAGCGATCGCTAAAGCCATAATATTAATTAACTCCGCAGCTTGAGAACTAATAATTGTTGCTCCGAGTATCTCCCCATTGCGACGCATAACTATTTTATAAATTCCGGTAGTTTCTTCTTTCAATTGAGCCGCCGCCACATCTTTAAAAGAATAGGACAATACAACAACATCATCTTTATAAATTTGTGTTGCTTGGTTTTCAGTAAATCCTACTTGAGCAATTTGAGGACTTGTATAAATTCCCCAAGGAATACTTTGATAATTAACTTTTAATTTTGGCAGTAGCAAGGCATTATTTACCGCAACCTTCGCTTCATAATTACTAATATTAGCGCCGGAGTAACCCCCAATTACATCACCACAGGCGTAAATTTGAGGATTTGTAGTTTGTAAGCAAGAATTTACATCAATACCACGCCTATGCCATTTAACATTTACGGCTTCTAGTTGCAAGTTTTTGATATTAGGCTCGTAGCCAACGCCAGCTAATATCTCATCAGCTTCAATCGCTTCATTACCTGCTTGAATCCACTTTTTCCCATCAATTTCCTTAATTTGGCTAACAGAGGTGTCCGTCAGTACCTTTACTCCGTCAGCTTCTAAGATAGCTTGCACTAGGTAAGATGTATCCGCATCTAAACTAGATAAAACTTGCGAACTTTTAACAATCAAACTAACATTAAACCCTAAACGATTTAAAATTTGCGTCCAAGTAATACTATCGGGATTACCACCAATAACTACCCAATTTTTTCCGGCTTTCGTTACATCTAACTGCTGTCCAATATTGGTAAGAGTAAAGTAGTTTTGAGCTTCTAATCCGAGTTTTGGGATTGTGCCAGTAGCAATTAGATAAGAATGGGCGCTAAGTTTACGGCTATTAACTTTAATTAGTAATTTTTGGCTGCTAAATTCTGCATTACCAACAATTACATCTACTCCCAAAGCTGCTAAAACTGTTAAAGAATGTTTCTCCTCGATATTAGCAATGACATTTTTAATCCATTGCCTAGCTTCTGCCCAACTAAGAGATATTTTGTAATTAGGAGGAATAAAAAATTGCTGTTTTACTTGCCTTAGCTGACTTAAAGCATAAGGAAAAAGTAAATTAAATAGCGTTGTTTCTTCCGGTTCTATAAGGGCAACTTTTTTGTTTTGCTCTATCGCCCTAATAGCTGCATAACGTCCGGCTAAAGAGCCACCAATAATTACTAAGTCGTAGTCCGCCATAGGTTTAGTTAGAAAATGGCGCTAATTAATTATAGATTGAGCGATCGCCTTTACTAACTGCTCGTTTTCGCCCTGCGATCGCACTGCTACTCGAAAATAGAAGTCGCCAAGTTCGGGAAAACTCAGGCAGTCGCGGATTAATATCCTGTGCTGCTGCAATAAGCGCTGCTGAAGCGACTTTACTGAGCTAGTAGAGTGTACCAATAAAAAGTTAGCCGCACTCGCCATTGGCTGCAATCCGGGCAGTTGAGCCAACGTTGTAAATAGTTGCGATCGCGCGCTTGGTAGCCAGTCCCAAGTTTGCTGTTGAAAAGCTGTATCTTGAATAATTGCGATCGCCGCCGCCGCCGCTAAAGTGCCTACAGACCAAGGATCGCGGCGCTCTTGCCACAATTTTAATCGGTCGGGGTGAGCAATCGCATAACCGATTCTCAGCCCCGGTAAACTATAAAACTTAGTTAGCGATCGCAAAATTATTAAGTTAGGATATTTTGCCACTAACGGGATCAGACTTTGCTGCTCCCCTGGCGGCAAAAAATCCATGAAAGCCTCATCCACCACCACTAGGGCAAATTCATCTAAGTAGGGCGCAATCGACTCTTTTAGAAATAACTTACCGCTAGGATTGTGAGGATTATTGAGCAATAGCCCCCGCTCCAAAGGGGAGTAAGAGTGGAGGCTTGATTGCGGCGACAACAGAAAATTGCGAAGCCCTGCGTGCGCGCTTGCGCTATCGCACTTTAAGTAAGGATCTAGCCCTTGTAAAGCGGCAAAGATCGAAAACGGGTAGATATTAGCCTTAAAAGCCTTAAGACTGCGCCAGTAGTCCCCAAAAGCGGGAGTAACTAGAGCCGTAGCAGCTAAGGTGGCTAAGTCCCAGCCTGCCCAGGTAAGTAATTCTGCCGAGCCATTACCCGGCAAAATCCAATCGGGAGGTAATTGATGCAATTTACCGAGCGCCGTGCGTAGTTCCCGATAGTCTGGATCGGGATAATGGCTAAGGTTATCCAGATTAGCAGCGATCGCCGCCATCGCACTTTTAGGCGGCCCTAAAGGGCTAATACTGGCAGAAAAATCGATAATTGCATCTGTTGGGCAGCCTGCTATGACGGCCGCCCAAGCTAAATTTCCTCCATGTCCGGGCTGAGTCAAGCTTTTAGTCGTCTCCCTTGGGTGCTACTTTCTCTCTGAACAATTTGCCAGGAGAAAAAGCTGGAACTCTAGTTGCTGGAATACTCATCTTTTCGTTAGTTTTGGGGTTGCGTCCTTCACGTTCTTTGCGATCGCGTCTTTCAAAAGAGCCAAAGCCTACTAGAGTTACTTTGTCTCCCGTCGATACCGCGTCAACGATTGCGTCTAAAGCGGCGCTCAGTACGGCATCTGCTTGTTTTTTGGTTACACTAGCTCTTTCTGCTACTGAGTCTACCAATTCACCTTTATTCATTATTAATCTCCTTGAGAACTACAGGCAAAATTTCACCTTAGGGGATAAATAAACTAAATTTAACTCCCAATGGCTGAAACTTGTGTACATTCGATATTTCAATGAATCATTCTAAGGTGCGATCGCCTGATTTGGATCGATGAAACCTTTAAGATATATGGATTTGGCGACTTCTTTTGTAATTTTTGCTTATCAATCCTGAGAAAAAGCCCAATTTTGCCGCCTAATCAACCTTATTGCCTTAAAGTATGTTATTCTTTAAAACTTTTTGATTAAAAACATTAATTGAGACACAATACTTAACTATTCGCTATGAACACATTTACCATTCAATTGCGAGTTAGACATTATGAAATGGATGCTTTAGGTCATGTCAATAATGCTGTCTACCAAAGTTATTTAGAGCAAGCGGCAATTGAACACTCAGAACATTTGGGTTTGACGTTAGATAATTACCGCCAGTTGGGCAGTGTATTTGTCATGCGAAGACTAGCTATAGACTACTTGCGCCCCGCGATCGCTGGAGACTATTTAGATATAACAACTTGGATTCAAGAGGTGCGCGGTTCTCGCGCGATTCGGCGCTATGAAATTCGCAAGCATGATAACCTGTTAGTCGTAACGGCGGAAGCCTTGTGGGTATGGGTAGAATCTGCTTCTATGCGTCCCAGAGCAATACCGCAAAAAGTGGTAGATATATTTACAAAATAATTTTATCTTTGCTGACGCTCGGCTTCGTAGAGTAATAAAGCTGCGGCGATCGCTACATTTACCGACTCTACTCCCGCCTGTAATGGAATATTTACTTGTTTGTCAGCAATTCCTAACAATTGATTAGATAATCCTGCCCCTTCGTTCCCCAATAAAATTAAAGTAGGACGAAGTAAATCTAATTCCCAATAAGTTAATTTTGCGGAAGACGCAGTGGAGACAATTTGCATTCCCAATTTTTGACATTCAAGGCAAGTGGCGTTTAAGTCGTCACTTACCGCCATTGGTAAGCGAAACCACTGCCCAGCACTGGCTCTTAACACCTTGGGATGATCTAAATCTACGCTATCACTACTTATATACAATCCCGCCGCCCCCGCCGCCGCACAGGTACGAATAATTGTGCCTAAATTGCCTGGATCTTGCACGGTTTCCAATGCGAGTAACAAACCCCGACAAGGCAATTTAGTTTGAGGATTAAGGCGCGTTGCGGTAGCAATTACACCATCAGGATTTACAGTAGTGGCGATCGCTCTCAATACTTCGGCGCTAACAATGTCTGTTCGTTGGGCTTTTAAACGCAAGCTTTCCCACAAAAATTGATGGTTTGCAAGCCATTGTTCGGTACAACAAACGCTAACTAGCGGATAATCTACCGCGCAAGCCGACTCAATTAAATGAGTGCCTTCTAGCAAAAATAAATTTTGTTCTTTTCGTTCCTTCGCCGATTGAAGTTTGCGAATTTGCTTGACAAAAGGATTTTGCAGACTTGTCAGCATTTAGAGGTGTTTAGAGTTATATAAATTAATGCGGAACCCGGGACTTGAACCCGGAAGCCTTGCGGCACTAGAACCTGAATCTAGCGCGTCTGCCAATTCCGCCAGTTCCGCTTATCAGTCTTTTTGGGGACAGTTTATAACTATCTCTTATATATAAACCCGTGTCAATGGCTATGTAAAAAACCGAGGCTTAATCCTTGAGTTTAAATTAGCTTTGCTTGTAGCAGTAGAGACAGGGGAAAGCAACAATACCTACAAAGTAAGAATTTTCTAGTTTTACGGATGGCGATTATCAATGTAGAATCAAAACCAAATTCGCATATGTAAAAATACTCAACAAATTTCGGAGGCTAAAATTATTACTACTCATCCAAACTCGATTAAAACAATCGGTTCTCTAGAAGCCGATCCCTCAGTATTACAAATTTGGGGTGGAGCGCCGCTAAAAGGTCATGTAAAAATTAGCGGCGCAAAAAATTCGGCTTTAGTCTTGATTGTCGCCGCCTTGCTTTGCTCAGAAGATTGCCGCCTGCGTAACGTTCCGTCGCTAGTAGATGTAACGCTAATGGGCGAAATTCTCTTATCTTTGGGTGTGAAGATTACCCAAACTGGCGATGTTTTAGATATAAATGCCACTACTATCAGCAAGTCTCAAGCGCCCTACGAATTAGTTAGTCAGTTACGGGCGAGTTTCTTTGCTATTGGCCCATTGCTAGCACGCCTAGGAGCCGCCTGCGTACCTTTGCCTGGTGGTTGTACCATTGGAGCAAGACCTGTAGTCTTGCACGTGCGAGGGCTGCAATTAATGGGCGCTGACGTGCAAATAGAGCATGGCATGGTCAATGCTTATATTAAAGGCAATAGAAAAAGATTACATGGAGCAAAAATTTATTTAGATTATCCCAGCGTCGGCGCAACGGAAACGTTGATGATGGCAGCAACTTTAGCGGAGGGGGAAACAGTTATTGAAAATGCCGCTCAAGAGCCAGAAGTTGTAGACTTAGCCAATTTCTGTAACGCGATGGGGGCAAAAATTCAGGGTGCAGGGACAAATACTATAGTTATTTGTGGTGTTCCTCGCTTGCATACTGCTGATTACGCGATTATTCCCGATCGCGTTGAGGCGGCAACTTTTCTCATCGCTGGGGCAATTACTTATTCTGAACTTAGTGTATCCCCAGTTATTCCCGATCATCTTACCGCCGCGATCGCCAAGTTACACGATATTGGCGCGCAAGTAGTCACCGATTCCCCCGACTGTCTGCGAATTATTCCCGGAAGTAGCCTCCGAGGTACAGATATTGAAACTCTGCCTTATCCTGGCTTTCCTACCGATATGCAGGCGCAGTTTATGGCGCTACTTTCGCTAAGTGAAGGCAATAGTTTAGTTTCAGAAACCGTGTTTGAAAATCGCTTGCGTCACGTACCAGAATTGAACCGTATGGGCGCAGATATTCGCGTTAAAAACAATCATGCCATTATCCGGGGCGTACCTATGTTATCCGGCGCACCTGTAGTAGCTACAGATTTAAGAGCATCGGCGGCTTTGGTTTTAGCTGGGTTAGCAGCGCAAGGCAAAACTACAATTCAAGGATTGCATCATTTAGATCGTGGCTACGAACAATTGGAAAACAAGTTGTTGAAAGTAGGAGCTAAATTGCAACGAGTACCTCAATCAGAGGCAAATATTAGTATCCCCGTCAGGGCAATTAATTCTGATGCTTTGATTTCGTCTTAGTGGTGTAAGGAGTGAGGGGCTTATACTCCTCACTATTCTATTAATTGTTAAAATTATATATATTATCTAACAGATTATGAGCGGACAGACTTATACTTTAGCACTGCCATTTATGGGAACAGATGTAGCCGTAAGTTATGAGCAAGCAAAAGTAGTTATTTTACCAATTCCCTACGAAGCAACAACTACCTATCGTCGTGGTTGCGAACATGGGCCGGATGCAATTTTAGAAGCCTCGCAGCAAGTAGAATATTATGACGAAGAATTAGATAAAGAAACTTGCATTGAAGTAGGAATTTTTACCTCAGAAGCGATCGCCGATACGCGGAATTTGCCCAAAATTACCGCCGAGGAAATGCTGCAAGTTGCTCAAGAAAACGTTTTTAAGCTAATTAAAGACAACAAGTTTGTAATTGCTTTAGGGGGCGAACACAGCATTACAACAGGGATTGTAGCAGCCTATCGTCAAGCTTACCCCAACGAAACATTTACAGTAGTTCAAATTGATGCTCACGGCGACTTGCGCCACGAGTACGAAGGCTCGATACACAATCATGCTTGCGTGATGCGGCGAATTGTTGACATGGGTTTGCCTACAGTGCAAATCGGTATTAGAGCTATTTGTAAAGAAGAAGCAGACTTAATTAAAGCAAAAAATCTGACAGTTTTTCGGGCGCGAGATATTGCAAGTAGTACAGATTGGGTTGAAAAGGCGATCGCCTCTATTCCCACAAAAAAGGTATTTCTAACTATTGACTTAGACGGCATCGATCCAACTTTAATTCCTGGGGTAGGTACGCCCGAACCTGGAGGCTTGACTTGGTACGAACTAATGGTGTTTTTAGCTCAAGTATTTGCTACTCGTGAAGTTATTGGCTGCGATGTAATGGAATTAGCACCAATAGTAGATTCAGTAGTTTCACAATTTACAGCCGCTAAATTAGTTTATAAACTGATTGGATATCAGTCAATGATTGTCTAAATCTATTTCTAACATTACTAAATTAAAAAGCATGACTTCCTTAGAACTAACTCCAACAGCAATTGGTAGCTACGCGCCAGACTTTGAAATTAGAGGTACAGACTCGGAAGTTCATCATTTAGCACGTTATTTAGAAAAGTTTAAAGCTGTCGCTGTAGTATTCATGGCGAATACTTCTAGCGATATCAAAATGTATATAGAGCAACTAAAAACCTTGCAAAACTCCCTGCAAGGGCAAGGTTTTACGCTCATTGGCATCAATCCTCACGATGGCAATCAAGATCCAGCAGAAAGCTTTGAGAACATGAAAAAATTTGCCACTGAACAGAAATTGAACTTTCCTTATTTGTGGGATTCAACCCAAGACGTGACACGCAGTTTTGGCGCAACCAAAATTCCCACAGTATTTTTGCTAGATGCTACAAGCAAAGTACGTTACCGGGGAGCCATTGATGATCATAGCCCAACGGGCGGAGAAGAGGAGTATTTGGTAAAAGCGATCGCAGCTTTGCTCAAAGGTGAGGAAATTGAAAAAACAACTACAGAAGCGGTGGGTAGCGAGGTAAGATGGCGCTAAGATTTTGGCGAACTTGAGCAGCGGATATAAAAAAGCATCGCTCTACTGCTATCTTAAGTTGGAGGCAAGAACTGAAATAAACTAATGTGGCATGGGTAAACCTTACGGACGCATTCTCCTAAAACTGAGCGGTGAAGCTCTTATGGGCAACCTGGGCTATGGCATCGATCCAAGCATAGTTGAAGAAATTGCCGCCCAAATAGCTGAAATTGTCAATCGCGGCGTTCAAGTTGCTGTTGTAGTAGGTGGCGGAAATATTTTTCGTGGTGTCAAAGCATCCGCCGCAGGCATGGATCGGGCAACGGGGGACTATATTGGCATGATTGCTACGGTGATGAATGCCCTAACCCTCCAAGACTGCTTAGAGAGGCTAGAAGTGCAGACACGGGTGCAAACAGCGATCGCCATGCAAGAAGTCGCAGAACCCTATATTCGGCGGCGGGCTATTCGTCATCTAGAAAAGGGACGAGTAGTAATTTTTGGCGCAGGTTCGGGAAATCCCTTTTTTACTACCGATACTACCGCAGCCTTACGCGCGGCGGAAATTGATGCAGAGGTGATTTTTAAAGCCACCAAGGTAGATGGAATCTACGATAGTGATCCTAAGCTCAATCCTGACGCGAAACGCTACAAGACTCTAAATTACGTTCATGTTCTTACTCAAGATTTGCGGGTAATGGATAGTACGGCGATCGCTTTGTGTAAAGAAAATAATATTCCGATTCTTGTGTTCGATCTGTCGGTAAGGGGTAACATCCTCCGGGCAGTGATGGGAGAATCAATTGGTACTATGGTCGGAGGTTTTTGTGAAGTTAGCTGAAGCTGAAAGTACGATGCAAAAGAGTGTAGAGGCGACTTTGCGCTCTTTTAATACTATTCGCACGGGACGCGCTAATGCGTCTTTGTTGGATAAAGTGACGGTGGATTATTATGGCGCGCCTACGGGCTTGAAAGCGCTGGCGAATATCAACGCCCCCGATTCTAGTACGATCTTAGTTCAACCATACGATCGCACTACTTTGACTATGATTGAAAAAGCGATTTCTTTGTCGGATGTGGGTTTAACTCCTAATAACGATGGCTCGGCAATTCGGTTGAATATTCCGCCATTAACTAGCGATCGCCGTAAAGAATTCGTTAAATTAGCAACAAAGTACGCGGAAGAAGGGCGAGTAGCAATTCGCAGCATTCGCCGCGATGGGGTTGACTCTATTCGCAAGCAAGAAAAAAATAGCGAACTATCAGAAGATGAATCGCGCGATCGCCAAGACGATTTGCAAAAACTGACGAATAAATACATTGCCAAAATTGACGAGTTGTTGGCAGAGAAAGAAAAAGATATTACAACAGTTTAAGTTGTAGCGGCATTGGGAATGCCAATTTTTGAGAAAAAGGCGAAGTTTTCCGCTAGAAAACTTCGCCCCAAGAAACATCATTGCAGCTAAGTTTTAGTTAGAAAGGATTGTAAAACACAGAGAAGCATAAACTGTTAGTAAAGGGAGCAAGAATTTTAGCCAATTGTTCGGCAGAAAATACCGTACTACCTACTACTTCAAGTTATACTACTATTGCGCCGCAACAATACTTTTGCTTTTACAAGCCCAGCATTGAAATATTAGCTTGGCAAACTATTTTTGCTCGACATACTTATCATACTCAATTTTGCCATAATCGAGCTTAATAATGCGATCGCCCAAATGAAAGTAGTGATCGTCGTGGCTAATTACCAATACAGTTTTGCCGCGATTCCGCAATTGTACTAATAGTTGAGTGTAGAAAATCTCTTTAAACACAGGATCTTGGTCGGAAGCCCATTCATCAAATATGTATATAGGGCGATCTTCTAAATAAGCCGTAAGTAAAGCTAGGCGTTTTCGTTGCCCTTGAGATAAGGCAATAGTTGATAGTTTTCCGTCGCTAACTTGAACTTTTCGCTCTAGTTGGAGCAAGTTTAGGTAATCTTGGACTCGCTGCAAATTAGATTTATCTATACCCAACAGTTGTTCAAATAAATAGAAATCAGCAAACACAACTGAAAATTGCTGGCGATACCATTCTCGATTTTGCTCGGTTATGGGTTGAGTATCAACTCTGATTTGCCCAGTTTCGGGAGTATAAAGCCCAGTAATTAACTTAACAAGAGTTGATTTACCGCTACCATTGCCTCCAACTATAAATACTAATTCTCCAGAACGAAAAGTTAAATCTATGGGGCCAAGAGTAAAACTATGTTCCGTACTTTCTCCTCGATAAGCATGAGTAACTGCTAACAAATCCAATCGTTTCCAAGCAAGTTTAAGGTCAAGCTGCTGGCAATCTACATCTTCAGATTGCTCCACTAAAGATAACCCCAACCTATCTAATTTTTGCATCGCCACACTAGCTCTACTCAGATTAGGCAATGACTCCAAGATGCTACGCAGAGGGCCAGTTAAGTAGGTCACAGTTAAAATGTAACTAGATAAAACTGGAGTTTCAACAATTGTTATTTGAGGTAAGCCAAAAAGTAATAACGCGATCGCGATAAAAAATAAAATCTGTCCCCAATTAGCAGCAAAAGCAAAAATACTCAAACTAACATTCTTGTAGTGCTGTGAAGACTCCGCCGCGTTTTTTAATTCCCGCTCCAGAAATTCTTGGCGACGCGCTTGATGCAACTTTAATTCTTTTGTTCCTTCCGTAATAGTGCGAAAATGCTTAAATAATCGATCTCTCTCCTCACGCGCTAAACCTAATAAACGTTCGCCTCTAGCTAACAAAAATTGTACGCTTAAAGTAGCAACAAGCAAAAAGCTGAAGACTACTAACAATACTAGCCACGAAAGCCAGCCAAGATAAAATAGACAGCCAACTACGATCGCAATATTGACGCATATCAAAGGAATTTCAAAGACGAGGTTGGAGAGAGATTGCACATCATCTGTTAAAGTTGCCAAAAGTTTAGGAGCGCCCAATTCTTCTAAGTGGCGTAAAGAGGCTGACAAAATCCTTCTGCTCAAACTCATTTGTAAGTCAAATATGACTTTTTGCCCAAGACGAACTAACCAAATTTGCGAGATTAAACCTGTGATAAATACTACTAATATCAACCCCAAAAATATCCAAACCAATTTGTAATTATCAGTTCCATTGTTATTGACAGCAGTATTGATTAGAGCAATCAGCCAAGCACTACTAGCACCGCTAAGGAGTCCGGTAAAAAGTGCGATCGCAACTGTCAACCACGAAGCACGCAAAAGCAGAGAAATAAGATTCATAATTTTCCAGCCCAAGGGATCGTCTTTATGCTGATTGCTATTGCAAAAGTTTTAGCAGCAGAAAATATTGCTTTTAAATTTGTTGTAAATCTTTGCTTACTTCCATTGCCGATTGATATCTTTCCTGATGGCGATAAGCAACCATTTTGTCGAGAATAGCTGCTAGTTTATCGCTTACTTGGACGCGATCGCGCCAGATTGCTTCTTTAGTTTCCAGGTTTTTAGGAATTTGTACTGCTTGCACACCAACTAATGCTTGAATCCTAATCATCCCTAAAGCATAAATATCACTGTTGAGTACGGGTTGTCCTAATAGTTGTTCGGGAGGGGCATAACCGGATGTACCAATTGCCACTGTAATAGTTTCTGACAAATCGGCAATTTGCGTCTTTAACTGTTTTACTGCACCAAAGTCAATTAAAACTAAGCGTCCGTCAGCCTCGCGCCTCATAATATTACCCGGCTTAATATCTCGATGAATTACGCCAAATCCATGAATAAATTGGAGAACTTCTACAATATCTTTAAGCAAAGCAATTACATAGGGTTCCGATAGCTTTTTACCAGGGGTAAGTTCGTCACTTAGAGAATGACCTTTGCAAGTTAGTAACTTACGCTTTTGAACTAGAGCGAGTTAGAAAAGCAGCATTCCTTAACAGCATTGTAAATATTAGGGGTCACGCTGCGCTGTATATTAGTTTCTGATAAGTGCTGTGTCGAAAGCAGCCCAGCCAAAATAAGAGGTAAATAGAAAACGTGAGAAGTTTAATACGTGGATTAACAATATTGCTAGTGCTAGTAAGCTGTTGGGGATTAGTGGGGGGATCTGACCGCGCGATCGCTCAAACATTTTCTAGTAACTTTCATCCATCGGTACAAATCTTAGCAAAAGTAGAAGTACCTACCAAAGAATTGCGTAATAAAGCCGATGACAAGCTAGACACAGAGTTTGGCAAAAAAATTGACTTAAATAACACTAACGTCCGAGCTTTCCAACGCTATCCGGGGATGTATCCAACTTTAGCTAAAGCAATTATTCAAAATGCGCCCTACAGCCAAGTAGAAGACGTATTGAAGATTCTCGGCTTAAGCGATCGCCAAAAAGACACACTCCAATCAAATTTGGATAATTTCACCGTAACCGAATCTGATTCTGTGTTTAACGAAGGCGACGATCGTTACAACAACGGCATTTATAGATAGAGTCGTTTGGAGAAACTGGGGTAATAGGATTCCCCAAGTTAGGCAAGTTTTAAGTTATATATATGTTTAGCTTAAAACTATTTTCTTTACCTTGACTCAGTTACAAAATCTCTTTCCAGCTTTTGATGTTTTAGTAGTAGGCGCGGGTGCAGCAGGTCTGTACACCGCGCTTTGTCTACCAGAAAAGTTTAGTGTTGGTTTAATTACCAAAGATACAGTTTCTTTATCTGCCAGCGAGTGGGCCCAAGGGGGAATTGCCGCCGCGATCGCACTTGACGATTCTCCCGCACTGCATTTAGAAGACACCATCACGGCGGGGGCGGGTTTATGTGACTTTGAGGCGGTTAACTTTTTGGCAGAAAAAGCGCCTAGCTGCATTCAAGCGTTAGTAAATATGGGAGTAGCCTTTGATCGCCAGGGAGAGCAACTAGCATTAACCTTAGAAGCCGCTCATTCGCGCCGCCGGGTGCTGCACGCCGCCGACACCACAGGAAAAGAAGTAATTACAACTCTTACCGCCCAAGTATTGCAGCATCAAAATATTTCAATTATTCAAAAAACCTTAGCATTGAGCTTGTGGTTAGAGCCACAAACGGGGCGCTGTCAGGGAATTAGCCTAATTTATGAAAATCGGGTAATTTGGGTACGAGCCAAAGCGGTAGTTTTGGCAACCGGAGGCGGTGGTCAAGTTTTTGCTCATACCACTAACCCAGCCGTGAGTACGGGAGATGGAGTAGCGATGTCTTGGCGCTCCGGCGCACTGCTGCGAGACTTAGAATTTGTGCAGTTTCACCCGACAGCCTTAACAATTCCTGGAGCAAATAGCTTTTTAATTAGCGAAGCGGTGCGGGGAGAAGGAGCGCATTTAGTCGATGATACAGGCAGACGATTTGCCTTTGATTATCATCCTAAAGGAGAACTAGCGCCTAGAGACGTAGTTAGTCGGGCGATTTTTACCCATTTACAAAACACCGCGCTCGATCCAGCTAAGGCGAATGTTTGGTTAGATTTGCGCTCGATCCCCACAGAAAAAATTAAACATCGTTTCCCCAACATTATCCAAGTATGCAAACGCTGGGGCATTGATGTATTTAATCAACCGATCCCCGTAGCTCCGGCGGCTCATTATTGGATGGGGGGAATTGTTACAGATTTGATGAATCGCACATCGATACCAGGCTTGTACGCCGTAGGAGAAACCGCAAGTACCGGAGTGCATGGAGCTAATCGCTTGGCGAGTAATTCTTTGTTGGAATGTATTGTATTTGGCGCTGGGATGGCTAAATTGGAGCTAGAAGACGTAGATTTTGTAGAACAACCAAGCAGCGAGTCGGTATTTAAACTTAGTGGTAGCCAGTGGGAGTCTCAGCAAGCAATTTTAACAAAACTCCGCGAACAATTACCGCGTCTAGTGTGGCAAAGTGCGGGAATTTGTCGAGAGCAAAAAAGCTTAGAGTCAGGAATTGCTCAAGTAGAAGTGTGGCGAAAAGAATTTGACCACTTACCTTTAAGTAAATTTTTGTTTAACTTACCTGCGGCGCAAGTAGGTACTTTTGAGATCGAAACAGCCCATCAACAACTAGCATCATGGGGAGAAACTCGTAATTTACTAGATATTGCCTATTTAATTTTGACTAGCGCCTTATTTCGGACTGAAAGCCGAGGTGGACACTACCGCCAAGACTATCCACAAACTGATAAAGAGTGGCAAGGCCATACCTTAGTAACAGCAGCTAAGGTATGGAAATCAAAATTATTAGAGTAAAGATTTTTGATTAGGGTGCGGCGACGATCGCAAAATTGCGATCGCCTGTGTAGCTAGTTAAATCGGCAAGTTCGTTTAAAGACTTGACTCCAGGGTACAACTTACCTTTAATTTCCCAAGTGGGGAAACTTTCAATCTTTGCTGTTTTACACAAGTCAGGACGGGGATCGATACCACCTTCGGCGCATTCGACATGAGTAATTTCTTGATAAGCTTCTTTGCCAAACAATAGTTTTTGTTCGTGACAATGAGGACACCACCAAGCAATATATTCTTTAACACCACTTTGGGTTAAGTGACGAGCTAGAGCAATTTCCGCCGCTTTTGAAGTGGTCGTAATTTCCCAGCCAATGCCAGGAGTTGGTTGAGTTACAGGGCGCACCGCCACTTGTTGACCAGAAGAAGTTGTCGCCGCACCACCGCCATTTACGCCAGCATAGGCTCCTAAAGTGCCAATTAGCGTGATCATGCCAACAACGATCGCCGTAAAGAAAATTTGACCAATATCTTCCCAAGTGCGACCAACAATTGTCAGGACTAACAAAGTAAGGGAAAACAGCGCTGAAGCTAGACAGTAGATACATAAAGCTTTAAGTTCAAAAGCCAGCAGATACATCAAATAGCTGCTAAACACTGTCATCGCGATCGCCCCAGCTAATAGCAATAGCCAAGTTGTATCTTCAATTTTATTATTTAACGCTTTATTTTTTGCGCTATCAACAGCCAAAGGAGCCAAAGCAAAGATCAGCATACTGACGTAAGCCAGAAACCCAAACAAAGCCAAAGGCTGCCCAAAAACTTCCGCGTAAGGACTAGAAAGGACTAAATCGCAGCTTTTTGTCGGACAAGCAGCAGTATTTAGGGAAAGTTTGACCACTGTTAGATAAGCAGTAGTTAAAGCTCCAAATCCGGCGATCGCGCCAATAATGGGACGCGACCATTGATGAATCCAAGGAATAGAACGACGGCGACTCATTAAATTAATCCTATATTTATTGAATAAACCACGATACTTAAAATTTACCTATTTGCCACAGAAAAAGCTTAATTAACCAAGAGAAGACCCTTTTGCAGGGGGTTTGGGGGAGGCAACTCGTCCCCCAATGGGGGGTCTGCCCCCCAAACCCCCCATGTTTTGGTTTTTCCTAAGAAAATATAGACAGCAAAACCTATTTTAATTATGCGCGGAGGGTAAGAGAATCAGCAGTTACCAAAGGCAAAGAAGCTTTCGCACTAATAGCAGCTTCCACAAATTGACTAACCCGATTGGGATCGATGGGTTGATCTATCCGCCCGTGACGCTTGAGGGAACTTGAAACAATTACCCCATCGGCGGCGGACAAAAGCGTAGAGACATTTTCCCAATTTGCCCCACTCCCGATAAAAACTGGCGTACCTTTAGCCGCAGCGCTTGCCAACTCCAGATCCTCCAAGTTTGGCGGACTACCCGTAGCCCAACCCGATAAAATGATCCCATCTGCCAAGCCCCGCTCAATCGTATCTTGTACCGCCACCGTAAGATTTGGCGAGTTCAAAGGTCTAGCGTGTTTAACCAACACATCGGCAAATATTTTCACATCGCTGCCCAATTCCCGACGATAGCGCAGCAAATGATGGGCTGCCCCCTCAATTAGCCCCTGATCGGTCGCCATTACGCCTGTCAGTACATTTACCCGGATAAATTGAGCTTTAACCACACTAGCAATGGCGATCGCGCTATGAGCATCATTACGCAATACATTGATCCCAATCGGTAAAGTTACTAAGTTCATCAAGCGATCAATTACGATTGTCATCGCACTGACAATCGCCGGATCTACCTGACCTTTAGTAAATGGCGCATCAAAAAAATTTTCAACAATAATGCCATTAACTCCGCCACTAGCTAAAGCCGTTGCTTCTTGCTCTGCGCGATCAATTACAGCTTTAAGACTACCTCCCCACCGGGGCGATGTAGGCAAAGGCAGTAAATGAACCACACCAACGATCGGATTTGGAGTTTTAAATAGCCGAGTTAAGTCCACTTCTTTCCTATCTGAATTCAGCCCTTAGTTAGCTAAAGTTCCGTTAAATTTTTACACAAACAAGCCTTTATTATGCCTTTTTCCGAAAATAGGAAAATTTAGCCGTAAAGTACCCATAAGATATGTTAAGATAAAAACGATACAAGAACAGGAGTTTGCCACTCCTGCAAATTAAAGGCTTACCTCTACTACGCCAAGCGTTACTGTGAGATGAGCCTATCTCTAGGGTAAAGTACGGTAGCTTATACCAAAATCAAACTTGGTGCTTTAAAGTTTAAAAATTATAAAGTTTAAAGAAATAGAGTTTCATCGACTAAGCCCCGCCACAAACGGCATTTTTTAGCTTCCTAAGTTAATTGTACAGCCACGAAGGTTAATTTTTTAATGGCGAACAACAAACCAAAAGAACATCGAGTTAACTTCACAACGAGCGTTATTTCACTTTATGGGAGATAAGCCAACCATAGCAATTTCACATCTAGGTTGCGAGAAAAACCGAATTGATACAGAACATATGCTAGGACTGCTGGTAGAAGCAGGGTACAGCGTAGATAGTAATGAGGAGTTAGCCAACTACGTTATTGTCAACACCTGTAGCTTTATTCAATCAGCGCGAGAAGAATCTGTAAGGACATTGGTAGAACTTGCCGCAGCAGATAAAAAGATTGTGATTACAGGCTGCATGGCGCAGCATTTTCAAGAACAACTATTAGACGAATTGCCGGAAGCCGTAGCCGTCGTTGGTACTGGCGACTACCACAAAATTGTTGATGTAATTTCGCGGGTACAAGCAGGAGAAAGAGTAAAGCTAGTTTCCCCCGAACCAACCTACATTGCCGATGAAACAACACCCCGCTACCGGACAACTACCGAAGGTGTGGCTTACCTGCGCATAGCTGAAGGTTGCGATTATCGCTGTGCTTTTTGTATTATTCCTCACTTACGGGGAAAACAGCGATCGCGCTCCATTGAATCTATCGTTACTGAGGCAAAACTACTAGCCAGCCAAGGAGTAAAGGAAATTATCTTAATTTCCCAAATTACTACCAACTACGGTTTAGACTTGTACGGCGAACCAAAGTTAGCCGAGCTACTTAGAGAACTTGGCAAAGTAGATGTTCCTTGGATTCGGATGCACTATGCCTATCCCACGGGATTAACAGCAAAGGTAATTGAGGCAATTGTTGAAACCCCCAATGTTTTACCTTACTTAGACTTGCCTTTACAGCATTCGCACCCGGAAATTTTACGGGCAATGAATCGACCTTGGCAAGGGGCTATTAACGATGCGATCATCGAAAGACTAAAAGCAGCTTTACCAAAAGCAGTAATGCGGACAACTTTCATCGTCGGATTTCCTGGAGAAACAGACGAACATTACAGACATTTGTTACAGTTTGTAAAGCGCCATCAATTTGATCATGTAGGAGTATTTACTTTTTCCCCAGAAGAAGAAACCCCCGCCTACAAGTTACCCAATCAATTGCCCCAAGAACTTATGGAGGCAAGGCGAGATGAACTGATGGAACTCCAGCAACCAATTTCGCTACAAAAAAACCAGCAGGAAATCGGTCAAGTAGTAGACGTACTAATTGAGCAAGAAAATCCTGAAACTAAAGAATTGATTGGACGCTCCGCCCGATTTTCGCCCGAAGTAGACGGTTTAGTCTACGTCCAGGGCAAAGCCGCTCTAGGCTCGATTGTGCCAGTAACAATCTCGGACGCTGATATATACGACTTATACGGGCAAATTGTTAATAGTTACAACTAAAAGCGTTACATCCCGTAAGACACTCATACAAATTTCATTATCTAAACGTAAACATTTAGGAGAATAAATGACTCTTTCCTTTGAAAGCTTAGGACTTTCGCCATTTCGTGTTAGCCAATTAGAAAGCCTAGGATTTACTGAGCCTACCAATATCCAAGCCCAAGCAATACCAGAGGTACTTAAGGGAAACGATGTAGTAGCAAAATCGCAAACCGGAACAGGCAAAACTGCCGCTTTTGCCCTGCCAATATTAGAGCAAATTGACAGCACTACTAGAGGAGTGCAAGCTTTGATTTTGACTCCTACCCGCGAACTTGCGGTGCAAGTTTGTACAGCGATTACTAGCTTTGTCGGCAATCAAGACATTAGAGTAGCGGCAATTTATGGCGGACAATCTATCGACCGTCAAATGATGCAACTCAAGCGCGGCGTACAAATAGTTGTCGGCACACCCGGACGAGTAATCGACTTACTAGAGCGGGGAAACTTAAAACTAGAGTCGATTAAATGGTTTGTGTTGGATGAAGCCGACGAAATGTTGAGCATGGGCTTTATTGATGATGTCGAAAAAATCCTCAAATCAGCCCCCGACGACAGACAAACGGCTTTATTCTCGGCAACAATGCCTGTAACCATTCGCCACTTGGTTGCGAGATTTTTGAAGTCACCCGTAACAATTACGGTAGAGCAGCCTAAAGCTGCACCAACAAAAATTAATCAACTAGCTTACTTAGTCCCCCGTCAATGGACAAAAGCAAGAGCCTTACAGTCAATTTTAGAGCTTGAAGATCCAGAATCGGCGCTAATATTTGTTCGGACTCGACGCACGGCGGCAGAATTGACCAATCAATTACAAAATGCTGGTCATAGTGCAGATGAGTATCATGGAGACTTGACACAGCAAGCTAGAGAGCGGCTATTAAGTCGTTTCCGCAATAAACAAGTTCGGTGGGTAATTGCTACCGATATTGCGGCTAGAGGCTTGGATGTAGACCAGTTGAGCCATGTAATTAACTTTGATTTGCCCGACAGCGTAGAAACTTACGTCCACCGGATTGGTCGTACTGGTAGAGCCGGAAACGAAGGAACAGCGATTTCTGTAGTGCAGCCTTTTGAGCGCCGCAAGCAGCAGCAAATCGAGCGCCACGTCCGCCAAAATTGGAAAATGACCTCAATTCCTACTAGGGCGCAAATTGAATCGCGGCAATTAGAAAAGCTACAAGTACAAGTAAAGGACGCTTTAGCGGGGGAAAGATTGGCATCATTTTTACCAATTATCCGCGAATTGAGCGAAGAATACGATGCTCATGCGATCGCCGCCGCCGCCTTGCAAATTACCTATGACAAAACTCGTCCTACTTGGATGCAGTCTGAAGCTGGGGGTGCTGAAGAAGAAAAGATTTCTTCACCAAAGCCAGTTTTACTTAAGCGCGCTCAACAACCACAGCAACAACAACAACTACCCTCTGTATCAAAAAACGGCTAACTAGGCATGGAGGAAGAAAGTTAATTTCTTCCCCAATACCTGCTAATGGAGCCAAGGACGGCTAATTTGTTCTAGCTCTGCAATTTCATCAGTATCTAGTTTCCAGCCCAACGAGCCAGCATTTTGCTGTACTTGCTGGGCTGTTTTTGCGCCGGAAATTGCGACTACATTGCCTTGAGAAATCAGCCAATTAAGGGCTACTTGGGCGGGAGTGCGATCGCGCAAGTCACCGATTTGTTGAAGTACCGCTACCACAGGTTCAATTTTTTCTAATCCCGCCTTACTAAATTGGGGATCAAAGGCTCTAGCGCCTGTGGGTTTTGCTGCATTATCGGGGCGATATTTACCTGTCAATCTGCCTTGCGCCAAGGGGCTATAAGCAAGCAAAGTTACCCCTAATTGTTTGGCTGTATCAGTTATCCCACTGCTTTCAATTTGTCTAGTTAGCAGCGAGTAACGCACTTGGTTTACAGCTAGAGATACGCCGCGACGAGCTAAAGTTTTGTGGGCTGCTTGCATTTGCTGGGCAGAGTAGTTGCTTACACCCACAGCGCCGATTCTGCCGCGCTGAACTTCATCGGCTAGGGCATTCATGAGGGTTTCTTGGCTCATCAAAAAGCTAAAGGGCCAATGTACTTGATATAAGGCTACTTGCTCTACTTGGAGACGTTTTAGGCTGTCTGTAAGCGCATCTGAGACAGATTGAGCGGTAAATCGCCAAGGTAAAGAGCCAAATTTAGTTGCAATTATGGCTGGTTTATCGCTCTGCTTCATGAATTGCCCTAAAAGTTCTTCCGACAGCCCCAAACCATAAATTTCCGCCGTATCAAAGAAAGTTGTCCCCGCTTCTAAAGCAGCATGGAAAGCTTCTTTTAGCTGCTTTTCGTCGTAATCGCTGCCATAGCTCCAAAAAAGCTTGTCTCCCCATGCCCACGTCCCAATACATAATGGTGGCACGGCTATACTACTCTGCCCTAATGTAATTGTTTCCATTATCACCTTTATAATTATTTACATTTTTCTAGTGTAACTTTGTAGTTAAGAGCAGGTGAGGGGTAAGGAATGCGCCGATAAATTGTACTTTTATCAGGTATGCTGTGGTCTGGTTATTCTTTAGTTAAAAAGATAATGACACCTACCACAGCCCAGGTATGGAAATGTTTTCAACTTTGCTACGATCTTACTAAGAAGTATTGCTCGATTGATTTAGTAACATTATCGGCGCACTGGAAAAATAATTATTCTAGTGAGAGAAGAAATCAATATTGAAATTGAGCCTAACGGGGAATGGAAATTTGTATGAGCGGAAGCCAAAACTTTAGTGCCATGACTGCAACGGAACTTCGAGCTTACGTATTAGCACACCGGGATGAGGAGGAAGCTTTATACTCCTACCTTGATAAACTCCATGCTGAAAATCGAGGTTCGCAAGTATATAAGCCTGATGATAATGTAGCTGATGCGATCGCAGAATATTTAAAAAACAAAAAATAGTTAGAGTACATCAGGATTGCAAAATCTAAAGATAGGCAAATGATGATGACTAATGAAATTAAAGTGCAATCGAGTAGTGGTAATGTTTTTGCCGATTTGGAACTGCAAAATCCTGAAGAATTATTGATTAAAGCGGAACTTGTTCGGCAAATCAGCAGAATGATTGATACACGCAAAATGACCCAGACAGAAGCATCACAAATGCTTGGAATCGCTCAACCAAAAGTCTCGGTTTTATTACGTGGCAAGCTTTCAGGGTTCTCAACTGAACGTCTATTTCGATTCTTATAATGCACTCGGCAATGACGTAGAGATTCGTGTAATAACAAATCCTAGTTCTGATTCTCAAGCTTAAACAAGGGTTGTGACGGTTTAGTTTCAAGAAGTTTTAGGATAAGCAAAATTCTAGCAACACAATAAAAAGCATAAAATTAGTAAAAATTGAATAACTAGATGAGAGAACAAAAATATGGCATCTCTAGATTCATTGGTATGGCTGCAAGAACGAACAGCTTTAGGCATTCTCTCGCCAACGGTACTAAAGGCAATTTCCGCCGTTATTAAAGAACAAATAATTCCCGTAAATACGCGCCTAATTGAAGAAGATACTAATCCCGTTGCCTTATATATTCTTATTCAAGGGCAATTAGAAAGTAATTGCATTAATCAACTGGCTCCCACTGCTCCCTATGGTTTTTTACCTGGAGCGGTGATAAACTTGCAAGAATTGCTATTAGAGCAACAAGCCGCGCAAACTATAACTACTTTAAGCGAATGTCATTTGTGGGCTGTTCCCGCCGCTACCTTTAGGCAATTAGTTACTCAATATCCAGAAATTGCTCAAGCTTTCTCCCGCCAACTTGCTCAAGAATTAGCGCAACTAACTACTGCTTTTAGTCACGAACAAGAGCGCTCCGTTGCTTTACGTCCTTATTTAGTAACCAAAGCCCAACGGGGAATTGTGGGGACAAGTCGCTATGCGGTGCGTTTGCGTCAACAAATCAGACAAGCAGCAGGCGATCGCAAATCTGTATTAATATTTGGGGAGCCAGGTTTAGAAAAAGATAACATCGCCGCCTTAATTCACTTTGGCTCACCCCAACGGCGCGAACCAATTATTAAAGTCAATTGCGGTATTTTGCAAACTAGCGGCGCAGACTTATTTGGACGCACAGGCGGTAAGCCAGGATTGCTGGAATGGCTGGGAAACGGTACTTTAATTCTCAACAATATTCAAGAATTACCCCCCGAATTAGTCCCAACTTTAGCTTCGTTGCTAAGAACTAACACTTATACCCCCGTTAGTCGTAATGATGAAGCCGCCGCAACCCAGACTTCTAGCGCCCGAATTTTGATTGTTTCGGAAACCACGCAGCCAACAATCGAACGCTGTACCCGTCACAATATCAAAGTTCCACCGTTGCGGGTGCGGAAAACTGATATTAAAGCCCAAGCAGATTACTACATCAGCCTTTACTGTCAAGCCCGAAGCTTACCTAAACCCAAAGTTGTCCCCGAAGCTATCCGCCGCTTGCAGGCTTACGACTTTCCGGGAAACTTAAAAGAGTTGAAAAGTTTAGTAGAAAGGGCAATTGTTCAAGCTGGAGACGCACCAGAATTAACAGAAGAAATATTTTGGTCAGCCGAAGCTAAGAAAAAGCGGTTTCGGGTAAATTTGTTGAATCTTTACCCACAATTGCGGCGGTTTTTGCGGAGCGATTGGTGGCCCGACAAAATTAATTATGGTTTTACTTTAATAGTTTTTGCGATCGTTGTGGGAATGTTATTTATTGGCCCGCAACATCGCAGCGAAAATGTAGCCTTAAACTTATTTTGGGCTTGGTGGTGGCCCTTAATACTATTCGGATTTCCTTTTGTCGGGCGGTTGTGGTGTTCGATTTGTCCATTTATGATTTACGGAGAAGTTACGCAAAAGCTTTCCCTATGGTTAGTTCCCAGACAATTAAAACGCTGGCCCAGAGAACAAGCCGAAAAATGGGGCGGTTGGTTTTTATTTGGTTTATTCGTTCTAATTTTTTTATGGGAAGAACTCTGGAATTTAGAAGATACGGCTTATTTATCTGCTTGCTTGCTACTTTTAATCACCGCCGGAGCAATGATTTTCTCGGCAATATTTGAGCGCAGGTTTTGGTGTCGGTATCTTTGTCCAATTGGCGGAATGAATGGCTTGTTTGCCAAACTATCGATGACAGAATTAAGAGCGCAGCAAGGTACTTGTTCGGCGGAATGCACCACTTATCAATGCTACAAAGGTGGTGTACAAAAAGGTGAAGGGATGGAGACTAATGGATGTCCTTTATATTCCCATCCCGCCCAACTAAAAGATAACAAAGATTGCGTACTGTGCATGACTTGTCTTAAAGCTTGTCCCCATCGCTCGGTAGAATTTAACTTACGTCCGCCAGGGATTGAATTATGGACAACTCACACTCCCCATTTCTACGAAGTTGCTTTATTATTCTTGCTACTAAGCGGTGTATTTCTGCATCGTTTACCGGAAATTCAGACAATGGGTTTGGAGAATATAGACTTAAAGCCGTTTCTCCCTCATTTGGTCGCATCTATACTAGCTTTAACAATTCCGGTCGTTATTCCTATAGCTGCTTACGGTTTTACTTCATTAATTTACAGGCTTCAAAATACCAAACCACGAAGTTTTGTAGAGTTAGCCTATGGTTATTTACCTTTAGTATTAGGAGCAAACTTAGCTCACTATCTGCGTTTAGGATTAGGAGAAGCGGGGCGGATAATACCAGTAACTTTAGCAACTTTTGGTTACAGCAGTTCATCAATGCCCGTGTTAGTAGCGCATCCAGCCGTTACAGCATTTTTGCAAGGAGTAACGCTAATTAGTTCAATTTTCTTGACGATTTTATTAACTCAAAAAATTGCTCATCAACCATTACGAAGTCTTTTGCCTCAACATCTTGCTACTATCCTTTTAGGCTCTAGCTTGTGGGTAATTATCGTTGGTAGATAGGGTTTGTAAGAGCGATCGCACGGAGGCAAAACGATTTTATTTTTGGATGCCAAGATAGTATTAATGCGTTATTTCGCAGTTCAATTTGAGACAGAGACAGTGTTGCTAGTTCCCTCTAGTGCATTTCTTCAATTGCTTGAATAGCGGCGATTGATTCAGCTTTAAATTGGACGGCGGCAATTCGGAGCGATCGCGCTTTCTCTGGGGTGCAGCCGCTGAGTGTGACACTTACCACCAGGAGGAAAAAGGTTATTCGTGAACCGCGTAAGCACTTCATTTTTTCAGTAGATTACTTTAATAGCAGTTGAAGAGTTCTGTACTCAAGTTTCGGGGGGCGTAGTCCGATCTCTAGAACCAACTTGAGTATCAACAGGCGATGCAGGCTTTTTGCCTGTATTACGAACATTGATAAATTTACCTAGTAGCTCGAACCAAAAGGGCGCTCCCATAACAATTGCTAGACCACTCACAATCCAACCAAGAAATCTTTTGAGACCACGGAAAAATAACCTATATTTCCCTTCTTTCCCTTGCTGCATATAATGCATATAAAAATAAACATCTTCATTTCGCTGTTGCTTTAAGTTATCAGGAGTCCAGCCAATAGGTAAGGAAATATCAGTTAAGGCTTTTTTAACTTTAGTTTTCATGCCTTCGATATCACCATCACCATCACCATTTACTGTAACTGCCTGACTTGCACTATCAACAATTGCTTTTTGCAGGGCATCATCACTCGATAATCGGCTAACTATATGAAATGTATCAGCATTAGCGATCGCAGCAACAATAAAACCGATCAGAAAGGCTACTCCTTTAGCATTGCGTTTGTAAACACCACTAGCCCGATCCATTGAACGCTCAAACCAATCTTCAACTTCTTTCTTAAATTGATTAAGTTCTTGCTCTACGTTATTAGCTTTAATTTGAGTACGCACAGCGAGAGCCGCAAGACTTTTTCTAACGTTAACCGGCAATCCATCGATTAATGTTTCAAGTTCTGTTTTAAGATCGTTGTAAGCCTTATGACTCGGACTATTTTCATCCTTGATTACCTCTTTTATTTCATCAAAAAATGCTATGGAAATTTTACTATCTTCATTCAGTAATTCGACAACTTGAGTTAAGGTCGGTTGTAAACGATGTACTAATTCTTTGTAATTGTCATCTAGCCCCAAAATATCTTCTTTTAAAGATTCAATTGAATTACTAAATTCATCTTTTTGAACATCGTCTACAGAGCACTTTTTAGAATCTTCGATATATACGTTAATCCCACTACTAACTTGAGCAAGACAGTTATTTAAGGTAGTTTTTTTACTTCTAAAGTTATCTACAATTCGTTCTAGCCTTTGTTGTAATAGTTGAATTTTGTCATTCAGCTTTAAAGGCACAGATTCTTCACTCTTCTTCACAATCTGCTCTATCTCTAAAACAAGTTCATTGTCAATAATCTTTTTTAAGTTGTACCAACTCAACTGGTGAACTAAATCAGGAATTCCCAATTTCACAAGTAAGGTTGTTGCAAAAGTTTCTGCTGGGATATAAGAAGGTGCAGAAGTACGCTTTCTTAACTCTATTTTTCCGTTATTCTTTGGTTTTGCTTCATATCCCAAATCAGCAAATCTTGTAGTAAGCTTACGAAACTGAGCTTCTACTCCTTTTTTTGCTTCTTGATTAATATTTTTAATCAAAGGATTATCGTAAAGTTCATTTACTATTCTCTCTACTTTTTCTATATCTTTATCGTTTGGCGTAGGTTCACCACCAGTCAAAAGAATTTCAATAGATCGTTTTAAGTGTACAGCCCTCCATTGTAGAAGGGTAGCTATCAATTCTTGAATTTCAGCAGCTAGCAAGCTCAAGATTAGGAAAATAAAGATTGAGCCAATTGCAATATTGATAATGGTAGGCAGAGCCATTTTTCATTTTCTCCAAGTATTTGATAATCATATTTTTTAGTGTATAACTAATATTTTGCAGTAACTTCTTAAGAAATTATAGAGTTATAAAAAGTTAAAGATTTTTTAAAGAACTATTAGATGTACAGCAGTTTTCCTTTGATTTCTAACCTCTACTGACTAACTAGAACTGAGCCAATTTTTGCAAATTCCTGAAACTTTTTTGTCTCGTTATATTCTCCAGACGGAGACGAATAAATTCCGGCAAATTGTTGATTGGGAGCAAAGGATCGAAATAACAGGTTGTGAGCAGGTTGACTGGCAAACTTTACGTATTCCCTAGATTCATTTGAGGTGTTGTAAAACAAGGTTGCATCTCCGTAAACTGCCTCTGCTTGTTTTAACGGTGTCCCTGCTCCAACTCCCTTAGCAGTTCGGAAATTAGGATTATCAGTCAGCAACATTTCTATTGGATCTGAATCAGCAAGCTTTGTCCCAGCAGGATAGAGGATGTAGTATTGCACCTTTCCAGACTGGCTAAGTGCGATCGCATCGAAGTCCACCATAAAAGGGGACTCTACCTTTAACTTGGTATCTGGTAACACTTGCTTCAATTGCCCGAAAGTCATACCTAATTTAGCGGCTCCAATTCCTTTGGCTGAAATAGTCAGGTTTTTAGAAGCAGCAGAATTTTGAGAAGCTGTTGTACTGGCAATGGGAGACTGTTGGGCTGACTTGAGAGCGATTGAGCTAGGGGGTATAGGCGGTGCAGGAGAAGAAGTATTTGACGCATTACAGCTTGTGAATACTAACAAAAAACTAGAAAATAATAATTGATATCTCATTTATCTGGACTTTTTAGCTGTTTACTTAGGAGCCGTCAGATTCTCACTAAATTGACTCTCGCTTATTGATTTTTGCTACCTTTGCTTCAGATAATTTTTTAATTTTTCTGTGCGATGTTTAGTCATTTGTTCAAGGCAACTGTAGTAAATAGTGGGTGCGATCGAGCCACCTTGATAACTACTCCTTTCAAAAACACAATTTCTATCTCTAAACCGAACCCACATAAGTTCTGCATCAATTAGTAATTTCTCCCTCTGTGAACCTTTTAGTGTTGATTTAAGTTGTTGATAAACTTGATTCAGTGTTTTATCAGCAGCTTCAGCAGACAAACTGGCACAAGTATTTATTGCCGCTTGGGTTTGGGGGCTTTTGCAGTCAAGTTGCCCATTAGTGGAAGCGACTGAAGAAGGTGTGGCTTTGTCGTATGTAGATTTCACCAGTGATGATCTTGGGGCTTTTGCAGGGGCGGATGGCACCGACGATTCCTGAAGCGCTTGTGGCTCAGTAGGGTAACATCCAGTCGTTATTACTACAAAAACTCCAATTACACTCCAGCAACGCAAGGTTCTTCCAATTGGCATAATTCCTCGTTCCAACTAATAATCTGCTAAGCCGGATTTGTGGTGATAGAGACTAGCCATTTCATCCTATGTGATTGTCAAAGGGCTAGCAATACTTACACCAAGTAGGGTGATTTCTAAAATAAAAACACCTTAAATTAGTCGATTGAGCATCTATACTTTTTTGCGGCAACCCCTTGATCGGAACGTTAAAGACTTTACCTTTTTCGTTCTCAATTCAATTTTTCGATGAAATCTCTCAATTGGTTAGCACGGCTTAACCAACCATCTAAAAAGACATTTTGACTTGGTCTTTCTGCAACTCTCTTTTTATGAAATGCAATTCTTTTATCAATCATCTTATTTGCTGTCTGTTTGTTGTTATGGGCTTGCAAAGCTGTTGCAGTTCCCGTTCCAAAAATTCCATCAGCGGTGACTCCTAAGGCTTCTTGTAAAAACTTGATGGCACCACCTACGCCGAAAAGTACAGATGTATCAAATTGCACTACAGCCAGAGGCAATTTCATTAACTCAGCTTTACAGGGCTTCCAGTACATATTGGAATAGAGTTCATGCACCTCGGCATCTGTGACAAATTCCACACTTTTTGTAGCGAGTCTTTTTTTGATTCTGAATGAGTTATAGGTTCTTTGTGTAATCCCTTTATTGGTAGCACCGCCTGGATCTCTAGGGTGGTTCACATAGCCACCTTCAAATTTCAGTGTCAGTTTAAGTGCAGTTCCAAGTGCATCCGACGCAGCATCTGATGAATCAGGCGTTACAGCAGTGACTAGAGGTCCACGAAGTTCAATGAGTTTTTTGGCAAAGGTAGGACCAAATAAACCAGTACTCATGTTGTTGAGATCTACTATCTCGCAGAAACGCTCTAAAGCTGCCTTAGTAACAGGACCAAAAATTCCATCAATACCATTATTAATACCAGATGGTTGCAGTAGTCCAAGGGTAGTGAGACGTGTCTGTATTTCCTTCACTAATTCCTTGTCATTAGTGAGAGTTTCTAAGTCGATAACCTGATTTTTGTCCAATATAGTTTCAAGTTCCATCATTTCACCTTATAGATAATCTGTACCAATTTACAGAAATGGTTTCAAGTTTATGCAGCTTTGAAAATTTAAAAGCTTTAATCTTTGTTATGCAAAGTCTATGCATACGTCAATAATTTGTGTTTATTGAGTAAGTTTTTAAATTCCTTACTTTAACTGTTAAAAATTTGTATTGGTGCATTTTTAAGCTGTTGGTAATCCCAATGCCTTAAGAGGGTGTTTGAAAAGTTTTGAGAGGTCAAATTTTATGCTAATCGCCTCACCATGATCCGGATCATAGCAATGTAGATAAACGTCTCCGATGTTTCGGGCAATAGCTCATAGTCTCTGACCAAT
>JAABUN010001323.1_pt1 | contig 55900 bp, 54 predicted proteins | sample 5559311 | NCBI WGS metagenome assembly JAABUN01 (sample SAMN10711877, study PRJNA513370) | rock metagenome | isolation source: Antarctica rocks | place: Antarctica: Victoria Land, Siegfried Peak sud
GCTACGGGTATGAATGTCTTACGCATCGTGAACTGGCTTGAGGGTAAACCACGAACTAAGACACGCATCTCTCGCTTCGCAGCTTTGGCTACTCTCTGAATTCGCCGACAGTATCTAGGTAAGATCGACGACGGCACCCGGCAGAAGTACCGCTATGAGGTCAAGGCGCTTATGAGCAAAATCGGACATCTGAAACTGCAAGACCTTCGAACGCTTCACGTGCGGGACGCCTACACCGCACTACAGAGCTTATCGGTACGAGCACAGCGTAAAGCGGCCTTGCACCTCCGGGCGGCGCTCAGAGAGGCTTTTCACGACGGTGCAATAGCTAAGAACTTTGCAGAGGGCGTTAAGGTGTCCGCGCCGCGTGTCGAAAAGGTAGCGCAGGTATGGACAACTGAAGAGGTCTCGACGTTCCTAAAAGTGGCTGAGAGTGACCCGCTTTACTCGCTGTTCTATATCATGCTCACCCTTGGCCTACGGCGCGGTGAGGCGCTAGGGCTCTCTTGGAAACATGTAAACTTCGCTCAGGGTACTGTCAGCATCCGGCAGTCGTTAGTAGCGAACGTAAAAGATGGCTCAGTAAAGCTTAAAGAGGTCAAGACCCCCTCATCACGCCGCACGCTCTACTTACCCCAAGACGTGCTGACGCTGCTCAAGGTACATAAAGACCGTCAAGCCGAGCAAAAGCAGTATTTGGGTGAGGCGTGGACAGACAGCGGCCTTGTGTTCACGACCTCAATAGGGACACCGATCTATCCGGGTAACGCGCTGAGAAGTCTCAGGCGGTTGTGTGACGATGCCAAGGTTACAAAGATACGCCTTCACGACCTGCGGCATACCTACGCTTCTCTGGCTTTGCAGCGGGGTACGCCGGTCGAACTCGTATCAGAGCGGTTAGGCCATGCTCGAGTAGACATCACCCTTAATACTTACCGGCACCTCTACGACGCTGAAAGACAATCTGCGGCCCTAAGCCTCACCGATCTGCTGGGGAATCAGCCCCGAAGCGTGAACTAAAACTCTCCTGCGGTATTTCTGCGGTAAAAAGGGAAACGTACCTTGCTCCGAAGGTGCGTTTCTTGCGTCTCTGACGTGGTGGGCGGTATAGGGATTGAACCTACGACCCCTCGCGTGTGAAGCGAGTGCTCTCCCGCTGAGCTAACCGCCCGAGCAGAGCCTTCAGCATACTCAAAGTGGCAAAATGAAGTCAAGGAACCGTGCCGACCCTCGAGCACCTCGAGGCGCAGCCGCGCCGCCACGTTATCTTTCAAGGGCGAATGTCAGCGCACCGCTAAAACCGTTTTTCCAGTTCGTCCAGTTGTGCCCCGCGCTGCGTTCAGCGTAGCGGTGTTCGTACCCCTTATCCGCTAAAACCTGCGCCACTTCTCGGTTGACTTCGGTCAACCACTCCAAGGTGCCTACTTCGGTGTAGAACCGCAGCGGCAGCACGTTGCGTCGCCTGAGTTCGTCTCGCACCCAAGCTTGCGTACTCCGGTAAAAGTCCTTGTCTTCGGGCGCACCCAAAAATGCACCTGAAAACGTCACGACGGTCCGAAATAAGTCAGGTTTGCCCAACGCCAAGAGCGTGCTGGCGAGTCCGCCCAAGCTGGCCCCCAGCGCAACCCTTTCACCTGTAACGGAGACGGTACCTTCGACTTCCGGGAGCGCCTCCTCCAACACGAACCGCTGATACGCAGCGTTGAAGCCGTATTCTGCCGTGCGGTCTGTAGGCTCGAGGAATACCAGGTGCGCCGGACGCACCAACGCGTCGCGGAGCAGGTTTTCCAAAACCAAGTGCAGTTTAGCGTAGCGGTAGAGCGCAACGCCGTCTTGGACGTAGACGGCGGGCAGCGGTTCGTTTTCGTAACCCTTGGGCGTGTAGATACTGGCGCGTTTAGTCTGAGCAAGGTGCCGGGACTCGAGCCGCAACCGTTTCGTCTCCCCTGTCGGCAGGTCGTCCGGGTTAGCGTAAGGGTCGGGCCGGTACTCGGGGCCGTAAACCGCGCTCACCTCTTTGTACCAGGGATTGTCGGCACGCTCCGGGCATTCGGGGTCGGCGCGCATGGTGCCCGACGCGTCTAAAAAGGCGTACTCAAAATAGACGTCGTCGGGTAACTCGAGGGTAAAACGCGCGACTTTACGTGCGTCCACCGGGTGCGGATTTCGGTCCATAGCGGTTAGATCGGAAACGGTGGCGGTCGCCCATTCAGGGACGTTGACGTGGAGCTTCATCCTCTTAGTCTAGCTGCCAAACTTAGGCGAGACTGCTACACTCTTTTTATGACTTCTTTCGATGTAACTCTCGACGCGATGCGCGAAAAAAATTGTATGAAGTGGACCTACTACGAGGGTGACGTTTTGCCTTTGTGGGTTGCCGATATGGATTTTCCCCCCGCCGATGTAATTACGCAAGCCCTGAGTGAACGCGCCCGCAGTGGTAACTTGGGCTATCCTTCGGGCTACGCCACGGGCGAACCGGGATTACGCGAGGCGCTCCAGACGTGGCTCGCCGAGCGGCACCGCTGGAACGTCCAAGAAGAAGATATCAGGCCGATTCACGGCATCATTCCAGGACTCTATCTGGGGGCGCTGGCGTGTGCGTCGGCGGGCGAAGGAGTTTTGCTGCAGACGCCTATCTATCCGCCTTTTATCTCGGCTGTGAACGATACCGGGCGAGTGGCGCAGTACAGTCCGCTGGTGTGGTCGGGGTCGCGCTTTGAGATGGATTTGGCGGGTTTGGAAGGGGCCATCACGCCCGAAACACGGCTTTTAATGATCTGTAACCCGCACAACCCCACCGGTCGGGTGTTCGAGCGGGATGAGCTCGAGGCGCTCGCCGAAATCGTCTTACGTCACCGCTTGTGGGTCGTTTCCGACGAGTTGCACAGCGACCTCGTCTACCCGGGAGAGCAGCACATCCCTTTTGCCTCACTAGGTGACGAAATCGCGCAGCGCACCGTCACACTCTTGGGGCCGACGAAAACCTTTAACATCGCAGGGCTTAAAATCGGCTTTTTAATCGCGCAGAATCCGGCCCTGCGCGACCGGCTCAGCCGTGTCGGGGCGGGTTTCGTCACACCGCCCAACGTGATGGCGCAAACGGCGGCGAAAGCCGCCTACACGGAAGGGGGCGCGTGGCTTTCGGGCGCGCTGGCGTACCTGCAGCGTAACCGCGACCGGGTGAGCGCGTTTGCCGAGACGCACCTGCCGGAGGGCCGTTACAGAGCGCCGGAGGGCACCTATTTGGCGTGGCTCGAGCTAAACGGTCTGGGGTTAGGCGACGCAGTATACGAAAAACTGCTGGCGTGCGGCGTCGGCCTCAATGAAGGGCCGCCCTACGGCCCCGGCGGTGAAGGCTTTGCACGGCTTAACTTCGCTACCTCGGCAGCGATTGTCGATGAGGCGTTGGAAAGACTTAAAACGGGGTTGGGGCTTGGCTGACGACGGGTTAGCTGACGAGACTGTATACGACCCGGCACCGGGCGCACTCCTGAGCTGTACGCGCTGCCCACGGCTCGCCCTACACCGCGAAACGGTCGCCCGGGAAAAACGTCGTAGCTACCGCAACGAACCGTACTGGGGTCGCCCCGTACCCGGTTTCGGCGATCCGCAGGCGAAGATTCTGCTCCTGGGCCTAGCGCCCGGGGCGCACGGTTCAAACCGGACGGGCCGGATGTTTACCGGCGACGGCTCAGGAAACTTTCTCTATCCGGCGCTTTACCGAACCGGTTTAGCAAACAAGCCGCTGTCGCAAAACTTGGACGACGGTCTACGACTTAACGGGGTTTTTATCACCGCTGCTGCCCGCTGCGCGCCGCCCGCCAACAAACCGACCAAGGGCGAGCTGACAAGCTGTCAGAGCTGGTTGGCGCGCGACTTTGCCGGACTGCCGGAGCTTAAGGTGGTGCTCGCGCTCGGCAAGGTTGCTCACGACAGCTACCTCGAGTTTTTACAGCGGCGCGGTCACACACTGACCAAGGCCACCCACAAATTTGCGCACGGCGCGCTCCACACCTTTGTGGACGAACTCCCGCTGTTGGACTCCTATCACGTCAGTTTGCAAAATACCAACACCGGCACGTTGACTCCGGCGATGTTCGGCGCGGTTTTGCTGCGGGCCAAACAGCTCGCGGGAGGATAAGCAAGTGTCGCCGAGGTGCGGGCTTCTTCGTTGACAGGTGATGACCGCTAACCGAGCTGTGAGATTATTCATAACGAGCATCGTCTGGCCAGGGTGTACGAAGTCCCGTAGAAAAGCGCTCCACCGCTATTTGCCGAGCAGCACGCACATTCTCCGGTAATGGCAGCGTCGATCTTTCGCACGAACGCTATCGCCGACAGTGTCGGGGCAGAAGACCGGGGGCAAAAGACCAGGTGCTCCTCGAACAAGTGTGACCGCTCCCCGCTAGACAACTGCTCCGCTCGCTAAAGTGGCGGCATGACAAACCCGCACTCTAAAACGGGCGCAGCGCGCCCGGCCACGCGTCAGCCGCAGCTGCGGGCGCGCCCAAGCCGCCCCTGGCAACGCCTGCTCAGACGACCCACTCAGGAGCCCTTGATTACGGCCCTTACGCCCCCTGTCCAGACAGACCTCGGCTCGAGCTACCGTCAGCTTTTACGCGCCGACCTCTACCGCAAAACCGGACGTTCGGGGCTTAAAACTTTTGTCAAGACGCTCTTTACCGATATGGGGTTTAAGCACACCTTTTGGTTTCGCACGGCGAGCGTGTGCCGGTCGCGTCCCCTACTGCGCCGCACGCTTTATCCTTTCGTACGGGCCATTTATAACCATTACCAGCATAAGCACGGCGTCTGGATTCCGCCGACGACGAAGGTCGGGCCGGGACTTTTTTTAGAACATCTAGGCGACGTTGTCGTCAACGGTCGCGCGGTTATCGGCCGAAACTGCAATCTCGCCAACGGCGTGACGATCGGGCAGTCGAACCGGGGCGCGCGGCAAGGCGTACCGCAAATCGGTGACAACGTTTTTATCGGGCCGGGAGCCAAGATCATCGGTGGGCTCAAAGTCGGCGACAACGCTGCGGTCGGGGTCAACTGCGTCGTGATAAAAGATGTACCTGAAAACGCGGTGATCGTCGCCGGAGCCGGACAGATCGTCTCTTACGGAGGCTCGAGCGGTTACGTCAACCGTACCGACTATTAACGCTGACGATTCGTTAAGCTGAGGGATGCCAGTACCTTTTGAGGCGACCCTTACCCTCGAGCCCACGCTCGAGACCGCTCTAAAATCCGGTCATCCGTGGGTTTACCGCAATCACCTGCCTAAACACACCTTACGAACCGGCGACTGGGTACGGGTCAAGGCCGGGAAAGCCGAAGCTTACGGTCTGTTCGACGCGGACGGGCAGATTGCGGTGCGACTTTTCGGCGACAGACCGCCGGAAGGCAAGTGGCTCGAGACCCGGATTAGAGACGCCTTAAAGCTGCGCGCCGGAACCATCGGGGCAGCTACGAACACCTACCGCCTGTTGTACGGCGAAGGCGATTTTCTACCGGGTATCACCGCCGACCGCTACGAACGGTTTGCCGTCCTAAAGAGTTATGCGGAGAGCGTTTCGGCGCTCCTCCCGGAGGTCGCGCGGACGCTCGGCGCGTCGCTTAAACTGCGCGGGGTGGTCTCGAGGGATTCAGGCGAAACGCGTGCCCTTTGGGGTCAACTGCCTCCACCCGAACTGACCGTTCAGGAAAACGGGCTTAAACTCCTCGCCAACCTCTATGACGGGCAGAAAACCGGGTTGTTCTTAGACCACCGCGACAACCGGCAGAGCCTGGTAAGGTTAGCAAACGCGCAACGCGTACTCAACTTATTTTCCTATACCGGCGCGTTTTCGCTCTACGCGCTTCGCGGCGGGGCAGTACACGTCACGAGCGTCGATATCGCCCCCGCTGCGACAGAAGACGCCAAACGCAACTTCGCCTTAAACGGCTTCGACCCGGACGCGCACGCTTTTTTAAGTACGGACGTGTTTAAGCTTCTCTCCGACTACGCCGTACAACGACGGCAGTTCGGTCTCGTCATGCTCGACCCGCCGTCTTTAGCCCGCGACAAAAAAAGCCGCTTTACAGCGCTGCGGGCGTACACGAAGCTCAACGCGCAGGCGCTTCGTTGCGTTTCGCCGGGGGGCTTCTTGGCCACGGCGAGCTGCACCGCGCAGGTCTCACCCGAAGATTTTCGCCGCGTTTTGGGCGAGGCGGCGGTGAGCGCGGGAGTACGCGCGCAGCTTGTCCATGAAGCGGGGCACGCACCCGACCACCCGGTTCCGGCAGGTTTCCCCGAAGGCCGCTATCTCAAGTTCATAGTCGCTAGGGTTCTCGCCTGACAGCACATCTTCTCGCCTAGAGGCACATCTTGTAGACCAGACCTAGACCACATGTAAGGTCGGGGCAACCCTTATTCCGAGGGCCGTGATAGGTTGGGTTTTGCTTGCAGGAGGCCCTTTGTGCAGACCCTAACAGACCTTTTCCGTTACGTCCGCCGTTACCCCATACCGTTTTCTTTGGGCGCGGCGATGCTCGTCGTATACAGCGCCGCGTTCGTACAAACGCCGCGTGTGATCGGCGCGGCAGCCGCCGCGTTCGAAGCTAAGACGATCACGCTCAGTACCCCGTGGGCTTTTACAAACGGGATTTTCGCCGGGGCCGATTCGCTCTCTGAGGTCGGCTCGAGGTTGCAAGACCCGCCCGTCGGTTCGGTGTGGGTTTACGTCCTAGCCATTTTTGGGCTCGCCATCATCGCGTCGGGAGCGATGATCCTCGTACGCCGTTCGATGCTCAACGCTTCATGGGAGATTCAGTTCGATATGCGCCGCGACCTCTTCGCGCACTTTACCCGGTTGGGAACCGACTACTACGACGACACCCGCGTCGGCGACCTGATGGCGCGCCTGACCGCCGACCTGAACGCGGTGCGGCAGTTTATCGGCGTCGGAATATTCCAGGGCCTCAACACGGCGCTGCTCCTGAGTTTTACCTTCTGGCGGATGTTTAACCTAGACGCGAATCTGGCCCTCTTGACGCTGATTATCGTCCCGCTGATTACGCTCAGCTTTTTTATCCTGCTGCGGGTCGTCATCCGGCGTTACGAAGCGGTGCAGGCGCAGCTCTCAGACGTTTCGGCAATGGCGCAAGAAAATTTCAGCGGTATCCGGGTCGTCAAGGGTTTCGGTATCGAAGCGCGCGAAACCGAACGTTTCGGCGCGCTCAACAGTGAGTTTATCCGCCGCAATTTGTCGCTCACCAAAGCCGACGGGCCGCTCTTCCCGCTTATGGAGATGCTTTTCGGCGTGACCGTATCGGTGCTGCTCCTTTTTGGGGGTCGGGCGATTCTCAACGGGAGCTTTAATATCGGCGGCTTTATCGACTTTTTATTTTTGTTTTTACAGATACAGTGGCCGATTCTGGCGCTCGGCTGGATTGCGTCGATGGCGCAGCGCGGGTTTACCTCGTGGGGCAGGCTCCGCGAAATTTTAGACGCCAAACCGAGCATCATCGACAACGCCGACACCGACGCCGGTTTGGAGACGGTGCGCGGCGCGATCGAATTTCGGAACGTCACGGTGCGTTTCGGCGACGCGGTGGCCTTAGACCGGGTGAGTTTTAAGCTTGCAGCGGGTCAAAAGGTCGGGCTGACCGGACACACCGGCTCGGGTAAGACGCTTCTAGTCAACCTCATCGCCCGGCTGATCGACCCCGACGAAGGCGAAGTTTTAATCGACGGTATCAACGTCAAACGGTACCCGGTGGCGGTGCTCCGCGAAAATATCGGTTTGGTACCGCAGGAGCCGTTTTTGTTTTCCGATACGATTGCCGAAAACATCACCTACGGCGTACCCGAAGAGACACCTGAAAAGACGCGGGAGCACGCCCAAGAGGTCGCCCGTTTGGTCCAGCTTGCGGGAGACGTCGAGGATTTTCCGGAGGGGTACGACACCTCCCTCGGTGAACGTGGCGTGACGCTTTCGGGGGGGCAGCGGCAACGTACCGCGATGGCGCGGGCCATCGTCCGCGACCCGAGCATCCTGATCTTAGACGACGCTTTGTCGGCGGTCGATACGCAGACGGAGGCGCTGATCTTGGAAAATTTGCAACGCGTCACCGAGGGGCGCTCGAGCCTGATCGTCGGGCACCGCGTGACAGCGTTTGAAGGGACGGACTTTATCTTGGTCTTAGATAGCGGCCGGGTGGTCGAACAGGGTTCGCACGCCGAACTCGTCGCGCAAAACGGCTGGTACGCCGACATCAACCGTAGGCAGCAGCTCGAGGCGTCTTTAGATGCCGCTTAACGAGGTAAAGGTGCAAAAGACAAAGGTGCAAAAGATCGACGACTACACCCTTAAAGAGGCCAAAGAGCAGGCGCGGCGCGCGCGGCGCGGCAAAGTCGGGGCGCTGCGGCGCGAGGGACGTTTCGACGAAGAGGGCGAAGCGGTCAACCGGGAGCTGAGCGGAGGTATCTCGAGGCGGCTCCTGCGCTACTTACGGCCTTACCGGACTCGAGTCTTTTGGGCGATCGCGCTGCTTTTAGCCTACAGCGCGGTCGTCCCAGTATTCCCGTACCTGATTACGCTGGCCATCGACCGCTACCTAAACCCCGTCAGCGCACCCTTTACCGCGCTGAGCGACAGCGCCCGCTACAGCGGCGTGGTGACGCTGGTGCTGATCTACATGGGCCTCCGCACGCTTAACTTCGGGCTCCGCTACGGTTACACCTACCTAGTTAACTGGCTCGGTCAGCACGTCATTTTCGATATCCGCAGCGAGATTTTCAGCAAGGTGCAGCGGCTCCACATGGGTTTTTTCGACCGCACCCCGGTCGGTCGGCTGATTACGCGGGTCACGAGCGACATCGAAGCGATTGAACGCGCGGTCGTAGACGGCGTCGTCGGCGTTATCGCCGACGTGGGGCTGTTAGTCGGCTTGATGGTCTATATGTTTACTATCAACTGGCAGCTCGCGCTGATTACGCTCTCGGTGATGCCCGTTTTGTACCTTGTACTCAACTACGTCCGCAGCCGTATCCGCGACGCGTTTCGGGCGGTACGTTTACGCACCTCGAAGTCGAACGCGTATTTGGCCGAAAACCTTTCGGGGATGAAAACCGTACAGCTTTTTAACCGTGAGCGGCGTAACGAACGCGAGTTCGACCGCATCAACCTCGACCTGCTCGACGCTTACGTCGAACAGGTCCGCTGGTTCAGCCTCTTTTTTCCAGTGGTGCAGCTGACCAGCGCGGTTTCGGTCGCGCTTATTCTCTACTACGGTACGGCGCTGCTGACGGGTGCTACCGGGGGCGCAGCGGGCGGTGCGATCACCATCGGTCTTTTAACCGCCTTTTTGCAGTACTCACAAGATTTTTTCCGGCCGATCCAAAACTTGAGCGACCGCTTTAATATCTTGCAGGCAGCGACGGCCTCGGCGGAGCGGGTTTTCGGGCTTTTAGATACCCCCGAAGAGGTCACCTCCGAGCTGAACGCCGACACGTTCGAGTCCGGGTTTCGCGGCAAAGTCGAATTCGACAACGTTTGGTTTGCTTACAACGACGACGAGTGGGTGCTGCGCGACCTGAGTTTCACCATCGAACCGGGCGAGTCGGTCGCGTTCGTCGGACATACCGGGGCGGGCAAAACGACCATCATCAGCCTCGTGAGCCGCTTTTATGACGTGCAGCGGGGCAGCGTCAGGCTCGACGGGAAAGACGTCAAAGACTATGACCAGATCGAACTGCGGCGGCACGTCGGGATCGTCTTGCAAGACCCGTTTTTGTTTAGCGGGACGGTGCGGAGTAACATCACCTTAAACGACCCTAACATCTCTTTGGAGCGCGTGACCGAGGCGGCCAAGTTCGTCAACGCCCACGGCTTTATCGAACGGTTGCCGCAGGGCTACGACACGCCGGTGCGTGAACGCGGCGCAGGGTTTTCCACCGGGCAAAAACAGCTGATCGCCTTTGCCCGTGCCCTCGTACAAAACCCTGACATCTTGCTCGTTTTAGACGAAGCGACCGCGAACGTCGATACCGAAACCGAAGAGCTGATTCAGGACGCGTTAGAGAAACTTATGCAGGGCCGCACCAGCATCATTATCGCGCACCGGTTGTCGACGATTCAAAACGTTGACCGCATCATGGTAATGAAAAAGGGTCAGCTTTTAGAGCAGGGCAACCACTTCGAGCTGTTAGAGCAAGGGGGTTACTACCGCAGGCTTTACGAACTGCAGTATCAGGGGCAGGGCGACAGGGGGAGCGGCGGAGCGAGACGCGTGAGCGCGGCAGGAGACGATTAGACGGGGCGCTCAGGCCCCGCTAAAGCCTAATTTGCAGGCCGCTTGTTGAGGTAGCCTTCGGCCTCGAGCTGTTTTAAGGTACGTTTACGCTGCGCGCGCTCCTTAAAGCCGTCACGCCGCCGATGATAAAACACGTCCATCAGCCGGTCGCGGTAACGCTCCGTACGCGTCTGCCCCCGGGCGTAAACACCGAATTTAAGCGGGTAGCCCAGGCACGCGAGCATATCGCCGCTACTCGCCTCGAACACCTCGACTTCGCGGCTCGAGAGTTTTTTCTCCCACGCGTTGATCCGTTGGGGGTCGGCGGGTTTACCGACCAGCGCGTGTTGCGACACCGTCAGCGCAGGCGGGCCGAAGCCGCCGCCCGTGAGCATTCCCGGTTCGTAATCCAGCTCTAAAAAAGGCGCAAGCTCCCGGAGGGTAGCTTCGGGATTCATGATCAGGTCTTCGTAACGAATACGCAGGCATTTTTCCGGACCGAGGTACGCTTCAGTGGCGAGCCCCTGACCGACCTTCTCGACCCAGTAACGGCAAATTTTAACGACCCCGTGGTTGCGCCAAGGCAGCGTCTTAAACGACGCGGTAATCGCGCGACCGTCCCGAACGATGTGGACGAATTTGGCGTCCGGAAACAGCCGCGACAAATAGACAACGTGTTCGCGGTTATGCGGTGTGTGGTCGACCCAGGTGTCCGCGTCGGTACGCCCGACCGCGTCGGCGTAGGTTTTGACGATAAATTGCACGAGTTTGGGGTAAGAGTCCACCCCCTGACGCCGCGCGGCGTCAACGTCTAGGTCGATGTTCCAGAGCCTAAAGCGGAAGTTCGCTTTGATCTTGGCAACCGCTCTTTCCAAATCGAACTGCTCACCTGTATGGGCCGTTTTATAATTGTCGTAGACGAATTGCGACTTCAAAGTGGTAGCGCAGCGGCTGTGCGAACCGAGCAGCGACCCCAAAAACGTCGTCCCACTACGGTCGCAACCAAAGATAAAAATAGGTCTCACGCGTCTACTCCTCAGCGCACGCCGCCTTGGCGCTGCTTAAAACCAAGCTTAACAACTCGTTGGTCATCCCTGCCCTTTCTAAACGTCTACTTCGGCGGCGGTAGGTGCTGCTGGGTACCAATCTACCCTCAAGCCTAGCTGACCCGCTAGCCGCGACGCAAAGACCGCCAAGTAGCCGATTTACACGACCGCCTCAACTCAACTATGATGGGCGCGCTCTAGTGTTAATTTTGCCACATTCGTCACAATCGTTGGGGGTTTTTTGCCTTAACGTTGCCGTATGCGCGTTCTCGCTTGGCCCGGACCTAAATACGTTCAGCAGCCGTACATCACACAGCTCTACGCCCACCTGACGGAGCTCGGAGCCGAGGTTACCAATTTTTCGCCCTTTGCCGCAGTTAAAAAGCCTTTCGACGTGTGGCATATGCACTGGCCGGAAAACCGTCTGATCGACCCGAATCCGTTTTGGGCCGGGGCGCAAACGGCGCGGCTCCTGGGTGAAATGCACGTGGCGAGAATGCACGGTACCAAACTCGTCTGGACAGCACATAACTTAAAACAGCATGAAGGTAGACATCCTCACCTCGAGCCTCACTTTTGGCGGCAGTTCGTCCGGCTGCTCGACGGTTGGATTGCGCTCAGCCCGGCAGGGCAACAGCTCGCTGAAGAAAAATTTCCTTATCTTAAGAACGTGCCGTGTTTTATCGTACCGCTCGGGCATTACCGGGGTCACTACCAGGATACGGCGACCCCGGCCTCGGCGCGGCGGGCGCTCGGTCTTTCGGAAACGGCGCGGGTCGTTTCGTTTGTCGGGCATATCCGCGCCTACAAAAACGTGCCGCATCTGGTACGCACCTTCCGGCAGCTTCCCGGCGACGACGCGCTGCTTATCGTGGGCCGAACCAAAGACGCGTGGTTAAAAAGCGAGATTGAAAACGCAGCCGGGGCCGACCCGCGCGTCAAGCTCTTTCTCAAGTTCGTTCCTAACGACGACCTGCAGCTTTATCTGCGCGCCAGCAACCTCGTCGCGTTGCCGTATCAGGACATCCTCAACTCGTCAAGTGCGGTGCTGGCGCTTTCGTTCGACGTCCCGGCGCTCGTCCCGGCGCGTGGCGCGATGGGCGACCTGCAGCGCTACGCCGGTCGCGACTGGATCAAGACGTTTCAGGGCGATATGACCGCCCAAACGCTCGACAACGCGCTCGAGTGGGCCGCCACACCGCGAGCGGCTCCCAAACTCGACGGACTGAGCTGGAATATCATCGCGCAAAAAACGTTTTCCGCCTACGAAGTAGTTTGTAAAGGCGCACGCACGACAGCGCCGCAAACCGTTCCCGCCCCACTTCACCGCAACCTACACAACACACTGCTGCCGCCGCGCCGCCGCGCCTTACGACCCACCCTCCCCCTGCGCAAGGACCGCTCTTTGTCCGAGCACTAGGTCGAGCAGCAGGGAACGCCGATACCCGGGCCGAGTTGTACATTCGGGGTCGGCCGCTTCGGAAGCGGCTAAGGTACGGTAGGCTGATCTCATTATGAACAGATTCGGCAGCCCAGCGGATAAACCTACCCAATCCAGTCTTGTAGAGCAAAACGAAATAGAAGAGCGTGCGGCGTCCTTACGGCCGCAGCGGTACACGCGTGCTCACATCGTACAGGCCGGACTCGAGCCCCACCCTTACAGCGCCCGCTGAACCCTATGAAGCCAAACCCTATAAAAATTGTCTGTTTCGGAGAAGCGCTCATCGACTTCAAGGCGACCGGCCCGCTCGCTTTTCAGGGTTTTGTCGGCGGTTCACCGCTTAACGTGACGTTGGCAGCGGCGCGCCTGGGAACGCCGGTCGCCCTCGCCGCGCAGGTCTCGCGCGACCTCTTCGGCGAGGCGATTATGGCGCATCTAGCCGCCAACGAAGTAGACAGCTCACTCGTCTTAAGAGACGACGCGCCCTCGACTCTGGCGTTTGTCGCCGAGTCGGGCGGCGATGTTGACTTTTCTTTTATCGGTGAAGGGGCCGCCGATACACGTTACGACCCGCAACCGCGCCCTGACTTACCTGATGAAGTTGCATTTTTAGAATTCGGCTCGATCAGTCTTCTGCGTGAGCCGGGTGCTACGGCTATCTTAGAGACGGTTTCTCGCCACCGGGAACGCTGCGCAGTTATCTTCGACCCAAATATCAGACCGGCGCTGATCCTCGACCGGGCCGCTTACGAAGCTAGACTAAGGGCGGCGCTAAAACTCAGCCACCTCGTCAAAGTCAGCTCTCAAGACCTGCGCTGGCTTTACCCGGACGACGACCCGCTGGTAGCGGCGGCGGGCTGGCTGAAGTACGGCCCGGAAGCGGTTATCGTTACCCAAGGGGGCGAACGCACCGTGTTGGTGAGGCGGTCCGGGAGGCTCGAGGTACCCATCCCCCGCGTCCAGATCGCCGATACGGTCGGCGCAGGCGACACCTTTATGGGGGCGCTGATAGTGCGGCTTATCGAAGGGGGTCATCTGACGGGCTTTGATACCCTCTCCGACGCCCAGTGGCAGCGCGCGCTCGCCTTCGCCGCCGCCGCCGCCGCGCTCAACTGCACCCGCCCCGGCGCAGACCCGCCGACCCGCACCGAATTAGAGGCGTTTAATAACCAGAACAGCTGAGCTGTAGAGCGGGATAGCAAACAAATTTTAGCCAAAGCTGTACAGTTGTGAGCGCGTTTAGCAGCGTTAGAGACCGAAACGCCAACAAAAGACAAGCTGATGGAGAGGCTAATGGCCTCTCCAAAAGTGCGCCGAGCAGCCCTTTGACAAGGGTGTACGCACCGTTTGTAGCATTTCCAAAAGAACTTACACTAGAAGCCATCTCAGAAGCCATCTCAAAAACGAATAGTCGGCTGAATAACTGTCAAAACAGCGGTATGGAACTCACCGATGAACAGTGGACGATCCTCGCGCCACTCATTCCCGAACCGGCTCGACGTGAAGACGGTAACGGCACCTTTGTCGCTGCTAAAAAAGGGGCTCGGCAATCGGTAAGACTAAACGGGGCAAAGGTAACAAGGTCATGGCGGTATCAGACGCTAGTGGTACTTGTCTCGCCTTGCACGTTACGTCTGCTTCACCGCATGAGGTCAAGTTGGTACACGCGACTCTCGCATCTCGACACGTCAGCGGCAAGCCTGTAAAGCTAATCGGTGATAAAGCCTATGATAGCGACCCGCTCGATGCCGAACTAGCTGAGCAAGGCACTGAGATGATTGCGCCCCACAGAAAGAACCGTAAGAAGCCCCGCACTCAAGACGGTAGAAAGCTCAGGCGTTATAAACGGCGGTGGAAAATTGAACGGCTCTTTGCCCACTTAGGTAACTTCCGGCGCTTGGTCGTTCGCTATGAACGCAACCCCCAAAACTTCTTGGCCCTCTTGCATCTCGGCTGCATCAAATTACTGCTTAAGCGTTTTTGAGATGGCTTCTAAGCACTGTTTCAGAATGTGCGTGCTAGTCGGCAAAACTCAGATGGGGAGCGTTGCCGACCAGATGATACCTGTTGTTACGGAATGACGAGCACCATCCCGACGTAAGGGTATTTGGCGTTCTCGAGGTAGCTGTTTGCATCCAAGAGATCGGGCCAGCGGTTGCCGTCGCCGTAAAAGGTCAGCGCAAGAGACGAGAGTGAATCGCCGGGACGAACGGTATACGCAGCCTGCGCACCCGAAAGCCGCGCCACGTTTTCCTGCGTTCGTTTGAGATTTTGCCTGAGCGAGTCGTAAGTGTTTCGCTGCGCGTCGCTGAGTTCGGCTAAGCTCGGTGAAACGACTAAAAACGTATCGAGTCGGTTCGACAGGTTTCTAGCACGTGCGCGCGCGTCTTTCAGCTGCGCCTCGGCCGGTTTTAAGAGCTGCGACTGGCTCGCACCGGTGGCGGCGCTCAGCTGCTGCGCCAAGGTCTCACGTTTGTTATTGAGGTTGGAAACCTGCTGATTAAGCGCACGATTTTTCTCCTGAACCGTTTTGAGTTGCGTCTGCGTTTTGGTCAACTGTTGTTCTTTTGTTTGCAGCTTGGTTTGAAGCTCAGTTTGCGCGCTTTGAAGCTGAGATTTTGCTTCTTGGAGCTGCGTTTGGGTGGTGTTGAGCGTCTGTTGCGCTTTTTGTAGCTGGTTCTGCGCTGCGTTTAACTTCTGAGTGGTGTTCCCCTGAGCAGTTTGGGCCTGTTGCACCTTCGTCTGCAACGTGTCCCGCGTCCCCTGTACCTGTCCAAGCTGTTCGGTAAGCGTTTTGACTCGAGCCCGGGCGTCGGTTAAGTTGCTCTGCAACTTACTGCTTTGCGCTCCGGCGGCCTGGAACTGCTTCGTTAAGTTTTCGTTTTGCGTTTGACGTTCGCTCGCTTGGGTTTGTGCGGTCCTCAAATTCGTGTTCAACTCCTGAACCTGAGCTTGGGCGTCGTTCAGGCGGTTTTGCAACGCTGTCTGCTGCGCGGTCAGCGTCTCGAGCTGCGCACTCAGTTTTTCGTTTTGCGTCTCCCGCTGAGCTGTTTGTGCTCGGGCCGTCTCGAGCCGGTCTTGCGTCTTTTTTAACTCTGTCTGGTTAGTTTTTAGCGTTTGTTGAACTTTTTTAAGTTGAGTCTGGGTTTGGCTGAGCGTCCCTGAGACGTTCTCCTGCGCGCGATTGGCTTTTTGCAGGTCGTTCTGCGCGGCGTCCCGCGCGTTTTGCACCTGCGTCAACCGGTCGGTCAGCGTGCTGTTTTGCGCGTCCTGTTCGCGGGCCTGGTTCTGCGCGGTCTCGAGGTCGCCCCTTAACGCCTCGGTTCGGCTTTGAGCCTTGCTCAGCTCTGTTTGCAACGTCTTGCCCTGCGCTTGGGCGGCGCTCAGCTGCCTGGTCAGGGTTTCGTTCTGCGTTTGGCGTTCGCCAGCGCTTTTTTGCGACGCCTTCAAGTTCGTCTTCAGCTCTTGAGTTTGCGCCTGAACGTCACTAAGCCGATTTTGCAGCGTCTTTTGCTGCTCGAGAGCCGTTTTTAGTTCGTTAGAAAGCGTTTGGGCACGTTCTTGCGCGGCGCTGAGGCGCTTTGTAAGCTTGTCGTTTTGACCACTGCGCTCTTCCGCTTGTGTTTGGGCCGTCCCCAAGTTCGTACTCAGCTCCTTAACCTGCGTTCGGGCGTCCGACAACCTATTCTGTAAGGTTTTTTGCTGCTCTTGAGCCGCGCTCAGCTGCTCGGTCAGCCTAGACGCCTGCGTCTTCTGCGCCGCAGCGCCGTCTTGCGCCTTTTTGAGGTCGGCGTTAAGTTGTTGCACCTGCTTTTGCGCCGCCTCGAGGTCGCTTTGGCGGCGCTCTACCTGCGCCTGGGCGTTTTGTAAGCGGGTCGTCATCTGCTCGTTCTGTGCGCTGCGCTGCGTGGCCTGACTCTGCGCGGCCCCGAGGTCCGCTGTCAACTCTTGTACTTGCGTTTGGGCCGCTGCTAAATCTTTTTGCAAGGTCTGAGTGCGCGTCTGCGCCGCGTCACGCGTACGCTGAGCTTGTGCGAGAGCGTTTTGCGCCTGGGTCTCGGCCTGAGCCGTTTGCGCTGCTGCCCCGGTCAGCTCGGCGAGGCGCGTTTGTAGCGCGCTCAGCTGCTGCAACTCGGCGGGGGTGGGGTCGGCGCTGTTCAGACGGTTTGTCAGGTTGCGGACAACCGTACCTAGCGGAGCGGAGTTCGGGGCAGGTTGCGCCGAGGTAGCTCCGAGAGAAAGCGTCAGGAGAAGTAAACCGAAACGAACAAACATAAGGTCCCCCTAAAAAGGTCGTCGTCAAACGTATAGCTAAGGTACTGTAACAGGATTTGGTCGGGTTGAGGTTCGAATTTTCGTGCTTTCGGCCGAGTTGAGCTTTTACGTAGCTGCAAGAGCGCCCTCCGACCCGCGCACGGCGCGTCAGCGCGCCGTGCGCGGCGGCCCCTGCGACAAGGCACTGACACCGGGGCCTTTCGCGGGCCATAATCATAGTAGTGCGCTTAGGGGAGGCCTGGTGGCAGCAAATATTCCAAAGTTACGCCTTATCGTGGGGGGTACTGTGATCGAAGGTACGCAGGTTACGCTTACTGACCTGCCCCGCGCCGAGCAGGGCGGCGCGTCCGAACTCGTGGGGTTTCTCGGCGGAGCCAAACGCGTGCTCATTTTGCAAAGGCCGGTCGTTTACGGCTCTGCCGAGGCCGTTCAACCGCGTTACCTGGTGATCCGTCAAGATCAGATTCAGGCGTGCGAATTTATTATTCCGGACGTGCTCGAGACCGAAGACCAAATCCGCGACAGTTTCCGCTGGGAGTGGGACGAATAAAGCGTGCGGACCCGGAACGGTTTACCGCTGGTGGCTACCGCCCAAAGCAGTTGGCGCGAATACCGAGGCCGAACAACGTCGGTGTCATTTTCAGAGGTGCGGGGTCGTCAGCGTTTCGTACAGTACTCGTACAGTACTCGTGCAGTAAGCGTAAACGCGAACCAGGCCGAGACCGGCGAGCTGTTGCTGTAGCAAGTATATCTAGGTTTCACCGGCCAGCACACACATTCTATGATGATAGGTCGCCTCATGCAAATGCTGCTACAAGTAGCAGGTGGCAGCTGGTCGGCAACGCGCTCCGCTTAAATCTTATCGACCAGCACTTACACTTTGAGATGTCTTGGTAGCAGTTTCTTTTGGAAGTGCTACAAGTTTAGAGAAGCTCGAGCTGTGCCCTCGCTCCGCAGAGGACGCGGTCAGCGTCTGCCTGCAACGTACCGCCGCGAGATGGCAAAGCCCGAATCCCAGACCTTATACCCGAACGCCACGAGCGGATGCGTCCAGCGGCCCGCTACTTCGCCCGCGCGTACAGCCGCCAAAAGTCCTTCCGGCGTGCTCACATCCCGTTCCGGCGTCTCCGTCCAGGCGTCGCCTACGTCGGCGAGGGTGTGTGCGTCCGACCCGCCGCTCTGGGGCAGCCCGCGCGCGTCCGCCCACGCTGCTCCGGCCCGGTTCCAACGCGGCCTCGAGATACGCGCGTTAAAACTCTCGACGACGTCGATGTCCTCGGCAATACGTGCTAACGCTTCAGGTTTGAGACGTTTCTTTTTAAGGGGGTCGAAACCGTGCGGCAACAACACGAGTCCGCCCTGCACCCGAATCTCCGCGACCGTCTCCTCAGGGCTCAGATCACGGGGCACCTTGTGCGACAAGAACAAGCCGATAATTTCGCCCTCGCGGGTACTGACCTCTTCCCCGACGATAATCTGCGGCGTCTCGGGGTGCGTTTGTCGCCGCGTAGCGGCTAGGCTCTGAAGTTTTAGTGCGCCCCAGATTTCGTTATGGTCGGTGACGGCTTGAACATGAATCTCGCGCGCCGCGAGCCGTTCTAAAAGCTCGGGTAGCGGCACCACGCAGTCGAACGAGGCTTCGGTGTGAAGGTGAAGGTCGATTTTCATAACTACCCGCAGTTTACCGCTACACTTGCGTGTGTTCAGGCAGCCAGAGCGTCAGCGCGTCCGCCTGCACCTCGATCTCGAGGTCTCCACCGGGGCCGCGCGCCGGATCGTCGCCACGCACCTCTTCGTCAAAGTGTAGGGGCAGGCCGTCCCACGCAAGTTTCAGCCGACGCCCCCGAACGACGTCGATGTTGGGCAAAGTCTCGAGGTCGCCCGCAACGAGTTTACCGACGTAGGTCTGAAAGCTTATGCGCGCGTCTTCGCGAACCCGCACCACATCGAACATTCCGTCGCTCGGGTCGGCGTCCGGCGCGAGGCGCAGGCGCAGCCCCATCGCGGTGGTGTTCATCACCTCGAGCATCAGGTAGCGCCCCGAGAGGTCGCGTCCGTCTAAACTCAGCTGCCACGCCCTGGCCTCATAGTGCGTCAAGGTTTCAAGCGCCGCCTGCGACGCCCGGAAGAGGCTTTTACCTTCGCCCGGCCTGTAGCGCTCCATCCCCTCGGCAAACAAGCCGACGCCACACGCCTCGAGAAACCGCGCCTCTCCCCACGGCGCGCGGATGAGCCCGAGGTCGAAGGGGCGTGCGCAAGGGGTGGCGAGGCCGCGCAGCAATGTTTCGGCCTTGTCGGTCAGTCCCAAGGTATGCGCGATGTTGTTCGCCGTACCCAAGGGCGCGAGGGCCAGGGGTACGTTCGTATTTGCCGCAGCCAGCGCCAACGCGACGCCGCGAATCGTCCCGTCGCCGCCCGCTGCGACGACGAGTTCGCCGGGGTCTTTAAGCGCGTTCGCAAGGTCGTCTTCGCTCTCGGTGGGTACGTGCTCGGCGTCGTAACCGGCTTCTGCCAACAGCTCAATGATACGTGTGGTCGAAAGGCGCAGGCGACCGGCGGCGTGCGCGTTATGAATTAGGGTGGCGCGGTGTGTCAAAAGAGTCGGTTCAAGAAAGCTGTTCGATACTTTGCGACACGCTCCTCAGCACCTTGAGCGCTTCTTGGCGGAGCTGCCGGACTTCGATCTGCACGTCACGCGGCCCGAGCAGCGGGTCGGATTCACCGGCTTCAAGCCGCCGCATCAGCTCTTCGTGCCGTTCGCTAAGCTCAGCAAGTTGCGCGAGTTCGGTCGGTCGTAGTAATGCGTAACGCCTCATAAGGGGTATTCTAAGGTGTTTTTTACCCGCGACGCGAATTTTGCGAAAATCTTGGAGTTTTTCGCGCCACCCGCGCTGTGGTCGCATTTGAAAGGGGCAGGTTCTTGAAATCGGTACTTTACCTGACATTTGTGTTGAGCCTCGGTTTAACGAGTTGCACCGCGCAACCGAAGGAAAACGGTGCGGCTGACGCCACCGGAGCGTTGACGCTCAGCCGTGAGGTGGTGGTTTTCGGTGCCGGAGGCGATCTCTCAGACGATACGCGCAGCGTGCAGGTCACGAACACCGGGACGGGTACGCTCAAAGTTTCGGCTACCCTCACCGGTGAAGACGCGGCGCAGTTTACACTGCAGGCCGCATCTTTTAATCTCGGGGCCGGTCAGATGCGGGAGCTTGCCGTAACCTTTACACCGGTTGCAGGCGACCTCGGCCCGCAACACGCTACGCTGAACCTCAGCGGGGGCAACAGTCCGGTCGCGGCCTCTTTGGGCGGCCTCCACGTCGAGGGTCAAAACGGCCTGCTCGAGCCCTCCCTGCAGTGGATTTTTGAGACCTACGGTTTCCCGTTGCAGACCGGCGACGGAGACCCTACCACCTCTCCTTTGGTTGACGAACCGGCTAACTATCCTCTAGGCGACGAGGTGGCCGCGCAAACCTTCGTCCGCGCCGACCCCACGCAGCCGGTGACGGTTCAGGTGCTCGCAGCGTTTGCCGTCCCGGACGTCGCGCCGGTCTTCGAGTTCGGCTACTACGGCGCAAATAACGCCAAATCGTTGCAACAGCTTTTAGGTCTGCCTATCATCCCGGCGCTTAACGGTCAGCAGCTCGAGCCGGTCATTACACCCGTAGCTACGGAGGTCTTAGCGGGCGTCGTGAGCTTTATTCCCGCAGCTGAACCCTTCGGCTTTTATTCCGTCTGGCCGACGACCCGCTTTTTCGAGACGCGCACCGTCTACACCGAGGACGCCCGTAACACTTTCGACACCTCGCCCCATCATGTCCGGGCCTATCCGCTGCCGCTGCAAAACGGCGAAACCGTCTACGTCCTCGCGACCGACGAGTCAAACCGCCTCAACGACTTTAACGACGCCGTGCTGCTGGTGCGTAACGTCAGGCCCGTCGCAAGTGAGTAAGGCGGCTGCAGTCACCGAGTCTTGTAACGGGCTGCGTCCATAAATCTTCGGGACCAAAAAGTCGGTCGAACCTCGCCAAAGAAGGCGGCGGGGAGAACACAGAACACCTTTGTGCTCCCCTCTGTGTTGGGTGTTCTCATTTCACGCCTCAGTTTCCAAGGCATCCCTAAAAGTCGGTTAAGCGAGGCGAGAGGAGCAAGAAGGTAGAAGAGAGAACACAGCATAGAGAAGTTCCTGAACCATATTCTCTTCTGTGTTCTCATCACTCCTTCAGCGGAACCGACTTCTCGTACACCCTTCAGCTCCCTCGACCGATCCCGAATAACCCGGTTTTTCAGACCCGCGTACAGCGAACAAGGAGCGATAAGCTAAACTAGTAAATGTTTTCACAACACTCTTACTCGTGAAAGATTTATTTCTTTGAATAGGTACCGAGATCAGTTCACCAAAGCTTTACGGTGGCCGTCTATACTCTGAGCCGTCTATATTCTAAACAGTTGCAAGGGCGGTTCGCGATAACGGAGGCAGCTGGGTGTCGCAGTTGGGCATCGCACGATGATTTCAGATAAGGATATTTCACGCCAGGAAAACTGCTTAGACGTGCGGGCGTTACGGCGTTGAGCGTGGTGACGCCTGCGCTCGTGGCAGCGGCGACTAGCGCTGCAGGAGCGGTGTCGCCGGAGTTGCACTTTTTGCGGCGGATTGGCTGGGGCGTCCGGGCGGGCGATTTAGAGCGGCTTGCGCAGGTCGGTTGGGAAGCGTATCTGGGGGCGCAGCTCGAGTACGAAACCCTCCCCGACCCCGCCGTCGATACTTTTCTTGCCAAAAATCAGGTGCTCCTGCGGGACGTGCAAACGCTGCGTAGGGCTGCCGACGACGACTACGGCAAGCTTATGGAACGCGCACTCTGAGCCAGACTCTACCGAGCCGCGTGGAGCGAGCGGGGGCTGTATGAACGTATGGTCGAGTTGTGGACGGACCATTTCAACGTGCCGATTCCCGACCTTTTGCCTGACAAAATTATCGACACCGCGACGTTATTCGGGTTTACGCGCTCGGACGTTTTAGCGACCTGTTGTACGCGTCGGCAACGAGCCCGACGATGCTCTTATATCTCACAATGCGAGCAGCAGCAAAGAATATCCGAACGAAAACTACGCCCGCGAACTCTTAGAGTTGCACACGCTCGGCGTTGACGGCGGCTACACCGAACGCGACGTGAAGGAGGTGGCGCGGGCGTTTACCGGTTGGAGTTTGCACGAGGGTTTCCCAGGAAGGTTTTACTTCGACGCGGAGAAGCACGATGACGGTAAAAAAGTGGTGTTGGGGCGCGGCTTACCGGCCGGACGCGGTATCGAGGACGGCCTCGAGGTGCTCGATCTGCTCGCGCATCACCCCTCTACCGCGCAGTTTGTCGCCTTTAAGCTGGGCCGGATATTCGTCCAAGACGATCCCCCGGAAAGTTTCGTCGAAAGTACTGCGAAGGTCTTTACCGACACGGGCGGCGACCTAAAAGAGGCTGTGCGGCACGTTTTTCACACGCCTGAATTTTGGGCCTCGGTAGGCAAAAAGTACCGCCGACCGATGGAGCGCCTCGTCGCCAGCTTGCGAGCGCTACAACCGGCTTTAACGGTGAGTACGAAAGGCCGGGGCCACTTTATCTGGACGCTCGAGACGCTCGGACACAAGCCCTATGAGTGGTTTCCACCCAACGGCTACCCGCAAACCACCGAGGCGTGGCTCTCCGCCTGGGGGCTGCTCGGGCGCTGGAACCTGGCAACGCTGCTCCCTTACGCCAGCGAAGACTGATTGGAGGGCGTCACCCTCGAGCTAGACGCGCTCCTCCCACAAGCTGAAACGGTCGGGGCGTGGGTCGAACGGAGTGCGCTGAAGCTGACGGGAATGGGTCTCGAGCCTGCGCAACACGAAGCGCTCGTGACGTTTGTCGCAGGAACGCCCGACCCGGACTATCCGCCGACCCAGGCGCTGCGCGACGACAAACGCGCCGCCCTCGCCGGACTGCTGTTGGCCTCGCCAGGGTTCGGGTGGAGTTAGGAGCGAGATGCCAAATTTAGGGAAGGTCTCGAGGCGAAGCGTCCTTAAAGGCACCGTGGCAGGCGGCGTCGCGTGGCTCGGCGCGTCAGTTTTCAGCGACGCGCCGCTCTACGTGTTTGCCGAAGTGGAGCGCCCACACGACACACTGATCGTCGTCTTTCAGCGCGGCGGGGTTGACGGTCTCAGTTTGGTCGTACCTTACGGGGAAGGTGCGGCGTACTACGACGCCCGCCCGAACATCGCCCTGCGCGAAGGGGAATTGCACGACTTAGACGGATCTTTCGGCCTGCATCCGAAACTGGGTGGCTTTAGTGAGGTTTTCCAGAGTGGACACCTCGCGGTCGTTCACGCGGCCGGATCACCCGACCCCTCGAGGTCGCATTTCGACGCGATGGAGTATATGGAGCGCGGGACGCCGGGGCTCAAATCAACCCCGACGGGTTGGCTCGCGCGGCATTTAGAAAGCGCGCCGTGGAGCAATCCGTCTCCGTTTCGCGCCGTCGGAACGGGCACCATCGTGCAGAGCGCCGTACGGTAGACGCGCTTCAAGACCTTGCCGAGGAGAGCTACACCCCGGCAGCGTCGGCGGCGTACCCGGACTCTCCGTTTGGACGGAGCCTCAAACAGGTCGCGCAGCTCGTGAAAGCCGAAGTAGGGCTCGAGGTGGCCTGCGCCGATGCGGGTGGTTGGGACACCCACGAAGAGCAGGGCGGCGCAGACGGTTGGCTGAGCGGCTTAGTCGAAGATTTCGGCGCGTCGCTGACCGCGTTTTATACCGATATGCAAGACCATTTGAACAACCTTACGGTCGTGACGATGAGCGAGTTCGGGCGGCGCGTCGCGGAGAACGCGAGTCGCGGTACCGATCACGGTCACGGCAACGTGATGTTCGTGATGAGCGGGGCGTCGTGGGCGGGGTGCACACCCACTGGCCGGGACTACAGGACTACAAAGGGACGCACTCGACGAAGGCGACCTCGCCATCAACACGGACTACCGCGACGTGCTCGCCGAGGTTTTAAGCAAACGGCTCGGCAACAACGCGCTGAATCAGGTTTTTCTGGACTACAACTATACCCCGACACCGGGCGGGATTCTCACACCGAAAGTGTTCGGATGAGGCGCATTCTGGTAACGCTCTGCCTCGCGCTCATCGGCACGGCGTGGACACAAAAGGGTGCGGCGATAGCGGCGGCGGCGCATCCGGCCTTAAAACCGCTTTTGGCACTCTACGAAGGCTGGAGCGCCGACGCCTACGATACCGAAAACGACTACGGCGTCTGGCGGGTCCAGTTTTATCTTCCCGGCGGCGAAAAGCTCGGTTGGGCCGACGTCAATCCGGAAAAAGGGGAGGTTTACGCGTGGGAAGCGTCGTATGAGCTGACCGGGCCGCTGCAGCGGCGCGCGCAACGGGTACTCTACCGTTTCGTCCAAGGTAGCCCGGAAGTCCGGGCGCTCGTCGGCAACCCCGTGACGCTAGAGAAGTGGTTTTGGTACGACTCGTGGCGCGAAGGCTGGTTTGTACACCTCGAGCGCGGGGGCGACTCACTCGACGTGTCGCTCCGCTCACATACCAAAGGGCCGCTTAAGCTGACCGACTTGTTTGTCGGAAAAATCTATTTTCCCAATACGCTGGGGTTAGACGAATACCGGGCCGCGCGGCGCGGGGGCGCTGTTACCCTCGCCTTTGCCGAACCTGAAATCGCGGCTTTGTTACGAGACCGACCGGGGTGGACGAGTAGCGGAACGCTGCTGGGCGGTGAGCTGTGGCAGGTCTCGTTTACGCAAAACGGGGGCGAGGTGGCGCGCGCTGTCGTCGATCTTGACGCGCATCATATTAGGCGCGTGACCCTTACGCCCTAGTATCATACCGGTGTCATACGCAGGCGGTCGGGTATACCCTCGGAGGCACGGTACGCCAGCCGGTTCGACACACTTTCACCCAAAAGTGGCTGGCCGAGCACGCACCCGAGACCGTTTTTACGCGTAGCAGATGCCCCTGGGTCAGGAACGCTCTCTTACTGGATTTTGCCGACCAGCACGTACATTCCGTGAAGTACCGATTCGTACAAATGCTTGTGAAAACGCCGCTTGAACCCACCTCCAGCTCAACCGAAGCTCAGAGCACTTTGTCAAAAATCTTACACTTTATAAACAATACGCGCAATTTATTTGGGGGCGTGATATCGTCCTTTAGATTCGGATTCCGCTCAGCGGTCCGAGACCATCAGTCGGGGAGACAAGTTTGCGGAGTCGGGCGCTCAATCTAGCTTTTAACCGCGCACTAACCGACGCTGCGTACCGCCAGGTGCTCCTTCTCGACCTGCGCCGCACGCTGCTCGAGGCGGGCGTTTTGGACGCCGAAATCAGGCGGCTCGAGGCGCACCGACCGCAATCGTTAGAAGAGTTGGCGCACGCGCTCGAGGCGGCGCATCTGGAAACGTCTACCCCACGGGCCTAACCGAGCGGCACCTCCAGCTCAAGAGACGACGTAAGCACGTGACCTGCTCGCTCGAGCCAAAAGACGTTAAACAGCCCCTTGGGGGCACAGGTCATCGTCGGAAGGTGCGTGCTGGACTTACGCTACACCAGCCCAGATCGTCTCAAACCAGATAATACCCGCGACAGAGCTTCGAGCACTTTCTTCTGTAGCTTTAGGCTGTCTTCGGTGTAGGTACCTCCGGCTAGTGCTGCTTTACGGTGCAAAAACGCTGCACCTGCCGTACCGCCGGGGTTGTAAAAACCCTCCGACCCGTCGAACGTAAACCGAGTACCCCAGGTGTCAAGTCACTGGGTCGTGTGCGCTGCGACAAAGGCTCGCTGCAGCCGTATTTCCTTCAGCCGTCAACGGGTCTTGAGTTAAAAAGGAGACGTCGCGGTCTACGACTTTTCTAAAGCGCACTTGGATAGTCTCTCTCGCTTTACTCCGCGTCATAAGTGACTAATCTTTGGTAACGGCCTCAGGTCCAGCGGTTTCAGTTCTAGGTTCGGCAAAGTCGGGGTTAGCCTGCACCTCGGGGGCGCGGGTATAGCTGCGCGCATCTACCGCAAGGCTCGAGAAGCGTGGGTCGCCCGCCCGCTCTTTCCAAATCCGCGCTTTGGCCGGAACGCCCAGCCCAATGACGTGCGGCTCGAAGTCGCGGGTAACGAGCGCCATCGCGCCCATCATGCTGTCGTCGCTCAAGACTGTACCGGCTAAAACCGTCGCGTGGTACGCCACCCGTACGCCGCGCCCGATCACCGTCTCTTTAAGGGTCACGTCCGGCGACTCTAAAACGCTGTGGGTGTGACTGTAGACGTTGACATAATCCGACAAGTTCGCGCCGTCGTGAATTTTAACGCCGCCGATATCGTCGATAAATACGTTTCGGTGAATCGATACGTCGTCGCCGACCTCGAGGTTGTAGCCGACCGAGACCTCCACATTTTGAAAGATGTTGAGGTTTTTACCTGCACGGGCAAAGATACGCTCGGCTAACATCCGCCGCAGCCGCAACCCACTTTCGACCGCTTGACCGAGCGGCGTCAGGTCGAGACTTTTCCAGAGCCAGAGCAAGGGTTTGACGTGAGCAAACCGCTTCTGGTCGGTCACGACGTAGCGTTCGGCCTCAAACAGAACGTTGCGCGGGTCGAGCGCAAAGGCGGCGGCGGGCGCACGCTCGGCGAGTTCGGCGTAAGGCGCAGCGTGCATCATTTGCGCGAGCGTTTCACGCACCGTCTCAGCGCGCTCCAAAGCGGGGTCGTCGAGCTGTTCGGCCAAGTCACCCAAAAATCGCGTTAAAAACGCCTCACCAGCGGGCGAGATACTGCGCGGAACTAACCAGGGCATGGGGCGGCTTTCATAGCGTTTACCTTAGCTTTGGCGTTTCGCGTGGTGCGTCGCCCAGCCTACGCGACCTACCTTAGCTTTCTGAACTTGTAGATGTTAGTCCTCGCCTCGAGCCGTAAATTTACCTGATACCTAAGTTTGATTCAGTCAGACCTACAGCTGATAAGGCTACCCGTTCCCGAGCCCAAAAAGCTGATCAGAAGGAGCAGCCGGAAAGCAACCCAAAAGGTAATCTCAGGTAGTTTGAAAACCTGGAGCATCGTGGTGTTCCATAACCACATAAAAACGAGGGTACCTAAAAACAACAGCAAAACGGCGAGGGGAATAACCCAAATTATTTCCACAACGTGTCCTTTCAGCTGAGCATCATCGCGCCTTCACCGCGTCTGCCAGTGGCTTTACCTCACTCGAGAAACCGCACCCCGGTGACGCCGAGGGTCGGGTCGTGTAAAAGCCGTACCCGCTGGCCTAAAAGCTGTGAGGCGCGGCCCGCCTCGGCGTCTCCGGCGTCGGTCTGTGTGGGCGGCGCGAGCAACACAGGCTGCGCGGTGAGCGCCACCGTTCTCTCGCGAGTGGTGCGCGCCCAGAGTGCGTCAAACGACCAGTCATCCATCCAGGTGTCTTTAAGCGCCAAGAGCGCCGGACGCCCCTTTGTGACGACGCGCCCGGCCGCTTCAGTGCCCGGCGCATTCAGGCGACGTACCCGCAGGCGAGCCGGAAGCTCGGCGAGACCGGCGTAAAAAAGATCGACGAACTCGTCGAGCAAAAAGTGTTGCCGCAGAAGCCTCTGCGCAGTGGGCGCACGTTCCTCGAGGTCGTCTTCGTCGGGGTCAGTCAAGTCGAGCCCGGAGAAGAGCGCGCTGAGCTGCGTAGGCAAGTTGTTCAGACGGTAAAACGTCTCTTCGGCAGCGGCGGGCACAACTCGGAGCGGCGCGAGCCGAACGCCCGCCGCTCCGAGTTGCGCGAGCGCCTCCAGTTCAGGCGACGAACTGTCGGAGGCTACCTCAATTATGGGGATAAGCGAAACGGACACGACCTAACTATAACGGACGTTGTCCTGTGATAAATTGGTTTACAGCAAATATGTTACGAAGATGTGAAGGTTGTTGGGGCAGCTACCAAGCGGTAGGTCGCGGCCTCGAGTTGACCAGAGCATTCTGCCTTCTTTAGTTCTGCGTTCCGTATTTTTAAGCCTTTGCTCAGCTTATCTCACTCTCACAAGGTTAGTCACAGGCGCATGTTAAAGTCTAGCGGTGGTACGTTCCAGACCGCGCCGCAGAGACCCGCTCCGGGTGCTTCTGGCGCTCGCCCTACTTTTAGCCTTCGCTGGACTCATCGTTCTTTTAGGTGCGCGTTACGCCCAGGTCGGTGAGGTTCGGGTTCCCGATATCATCGGTAAAAACGTCGGTGACGCCAGCCGAACGCTGCGAGACTTGGGCTTTGAAATTTCGACCTATCCCGACAGCACCCGGCAAGCACCCCCCGAAAGCGTAACGCGTCAGACGCCCAGCGCGGGCACTTCGGTGCGCCGAGGGCGCGGAATTGCGCTCGGCGTCAGCACCGTTAAAGAAACCTTTGTACCGAAACTTGTCGGCCTGAGCCGAAGCGACGCGGAAGCGGTCTTAAAAAAGGCGGGCCTCGAGCTCGCCAGCCTCACCTACCGTAACGCCCCGCAACCCGAGAACACGGTCTTGGCGCAGCGTCCGGCAGCGGGGCCGCTACAAACCGCAGCTCGAGCACAACCCGCTGCACCGGCAACCCCCGGAGCCGCGCAGCTTACCCTAAGTTTGGGGCCGCAGACACGCCGGGTTCTCCTGCCCCGGGTGGTCGGTCAGCGTTTGGACGTCGCGCAGCAGCAGCTGAGCACGCTCGGTTTCCGGCAGGTCGTCACCGTTCCCACCCGGCTCGGCGCGCCGGGTGTCACGGCGCAAACGCCCAAAGCAGGCGAACGCGTAAGTGTAGGCGCGCCCGTCACGCTTTACTATACGGTTGCCAACCGGCAAGTCGTACCGGTCCCGCCGGTACGCGGCCTGGAATTAGCGCGCGCGGCTGAGCGGTTACAAGCCGCCGGACTCCGCGTCGGTCAGGTTACCGCCGACCCGTTCGACCCGACCAAACCGCGCGGCGTCAGCACAGTTCAACCGGACGCTTATACGCTCTGGGGCACCGCCGTCGAACTTCATACGAACGGAAACGCGGGTTCGTACACGGCGCAGGCTCCCGCTTTGCCGCCAGCGCGTACCGGGCCGCGCGCAGGTCAACCGGGACCAGGTCGGACTGCTGGGGGGCAAGCAGGCGGGCCGAACCCTGCCCTTAACCTTCCGGCGACCGGCGGACGCGTTATCTCAATCGACTACGACCCGGCGAACTATTCGTTTTTGCAGGGGCGGGCGTACGAGCTTAAGGTCGAAGTCACTGACGATGAGGGAACGCGCGTCGCTTTAGAACGCGAGATGGGGCCGGACGAAGCCGTTGACGATACCGTTACGGTGTACGGCGAAACCGAACTGCGGATGTACATCGACGGTCAGATTATCTTAGCGTACAACCCGCCCAACCCGTAACCGCTCAAAAGAGCGCGTCGGGGAGAGAAAGCACGCCGAGCAGCTGCGCCGCAACTGAAATCGCCACGGCTTGTGGACTTTTGCCGGGTACGTTCGGCAGACCGATAGGGGTGGTGACGCGGCCCAAATCGTTTTCGTTCAGGCCGGTTCGGAGCAGCTCGAGGCGAAAATGCGTCCATTTGCCCTTTGAACCGATCAGCCCGATGAACCCAAACGCGTCGGCGCGGAGGGCGCGCTCGAGCACCGCTACGTCCTCCGCGTGGTCGTGCGTCAAGACGAGCAGGTGTGCACCCCCCGGCAGCGTCTCCAGCGCACTTTCCGGTATGGGCGCGTGATGGGTCGTGAGCGTAGCGGTCAGGGGCGTCGGCAGTGGACGTTCTAAAGCGTCGGGCCTCGAGTCGATCAGAACCAGTTCCAAAGGCAGCGTCCCTAAAACCTGCACGAGCGCCCAGCCGACGTGTCCGGCTCCAAAGATAGCGACCGTCGGGCGCTCCGGATAGTGCGGTTCCAAAAGTAGCGTCACCTCTCCCCCGCAACACTGCACACCGTAGTCACCACCTCTAAGCCCGAGGGTTTGAGTCAGCAGCTCGGGCGTCGTTACGCGTCCGGTCAAGAGTTTACGAGCATGGTTGATGGTATGGGCCTCGAGGTTCCCGCCGCCGATACTGCCCCACACATCTTCTGCGCCGACAACCATCTTGCTACCCGCGCCGCGCGGCGCGTGACCCCGAACCTTGGCAATCGTCACCAGCACGAACGGCGACCCGGATTCGTGAAGTTGCGTTACGGAGGCAAGCCAGCTCAAGCGCCCATAACCTGACTAGTCACCGGAAACGAGTTCAGGCGTCGGCACTTTTACAGCTTCAACCGCCCGCAAAGTCGCCTCGGGCGTCGCGGGTGAAGCCAGCTCGAACCTCGCAGGATTAGCCGAAAACGCTGCAACGGCGTTACGAATCGCTTCACGGACACTTAAGGCAAGCATAAAGGGCGGTTCTCCGACCGCTTTACTACCGTAGATCACCCCGTCTTGCGCGGCGCGGGGAAGTAGTGTGACGTTAAACGTTTCGGGCACATCGGCAATCGTAGGAATTTTGTAGACGCTCGGCGCGTTGGTGACGAACCGCCCAGCGTCGTCCCAAAGCGTTTCTTCCATCGTCAGCCAGCCCACGCCCTGGACGAAGCCACCTTCGATCTGGCCCTGATCGACAAGCGGATTGAGCGACGTTCCGGCGTCTTCCACAATGTCAACGCGGCGGAGGCGAAACTGTCCGGTAAAGCCGTCCACTTCGACCTCGCTGACCGCTGCGCCGTAGGCGAAGTAGTGAAAAGGCCGCCCCTTACCCGTCTGCGGGTCGAAGTGCAGGTTCGGCGTGCGGTAAAAGCCGGTGGCGAAGAGCGGAATCTGCTCCAGGTAAGCTTGCCGCACGACGTCGAGAAAGAGTAGACGGCGCTCCGGCCGGGCAGACGAGAAAATTTCACCGTCCTCAAACGTGAGGGTTTCAGAGGAGGGAAGCTCGAGCAAACCCGCCGCTACTCCCACAAGCCGCGTCTTGAGCGTTTCACACGCTGCTCTAACGGCCTGCCCGTTCAGGTCTGAGCCGCTACTCGCCGCCGTTGGCGAGGTGTTGGGAATCTTGTCGGTCGCCGTCGGCATGGCGCGGAACTGCGCCAGCGGGACGCCGAGCGTGGTGGCCGCGACCTGCAGCATCTTCGTGTAGAGCCCCTGCCCCATCTCGGTGCCGCCGTGGTTGAGCTGCACGCTGCCGTCTTGATAGATGAGGATAAGCGCCCCGGCCTGATTCATCGGCGTATTGGTAAACGAAATCCCGAACTTGACCGGTGTCACGGCGAGGCCGCGTTTGGCGTGTGGGTGCAACGTGTTAAAGGCGGCAACATCGGCTTTACGCGCTGCAAAATCTGCTTTGTCCAAGACCTCGCGCCAAACGCGGCCCAACCTGATGTTGGTGATTTCCTGACCGTAGTGCGTCGTCGCGCTCTCGCCCGTACCCCGGTAAAAATTGCGTTCACGTACCCTTTCCGCCGGAAGCCCTAAGTGCTGCGCGACCCGCGCCACGATCTCTTCGATAAACATCATCCCTTGCGGCCCACCGAAACCGCGAAAGGCCGTTTGGGAGACCTTGTTCGTTTTGCAGACGCGGCCCGTCACCTGCAGGTTCGGGATGAAGTACGCGTTATCGACGTGAAAAAGGGCGCGGCCCATCACCGGGAGCGAGAGGTCGGAGGAAAAGCCGCCGTCGCTGTACAGCTCGAGCCTTACCCCCTCCACTATTCCCTCGTGCGAAAAACCGACCTCGTAACGCCCCCAAAACGGATGCCGTTTACCCGACAACACCATGTCGTGCTCGCGCCGGAGCCGTACCCGCACGGGCCGCCCCGTCACACGTGCGCCGAGCGCGGCGAGCGCCGCGTAAGGGGCTGCTTGCGACTCCTTGCCGCCGAACCCGCCGCCCATCCGCAAACACGTCACGGTCACCTGACGCGCAGGCACGCCTAAGACGTTGGCAACGACACCCTGCGTTTCACTCGGATGCTGCGTCGAGCTCGTCACGTGAACGCTTCCGTCCGGGTCGGAGACGGCCCAGCTGACGTGGGTTTCTAGGTAGAAGTGGTCTTGCCCGCCGACCGACAGCTCACCGCTGAAACGGTTGTCGGCACGTTGCAGGGCAGCGTCTACGTCGCCCCTCGAGAGCTTCTGTTCAGGCCCGTGAAAACTTTTTTGAGCTACCGCCTCCTGAACGTTCAAAAGAGGGGTCAACGGCGCGTAAGTAACCCCAACACGTGCAGCCCCGGCCCGAGCTGCCGCGTCGGTTTCAGCCAAAACCCAGGCGACCGCTTGGCTGTGAAACAGCACCTCGTGTTCGGGCAACAGCGGTTCGTCACCTTTGTGGGCGCTCGAGTCGTTCTCGCCTGGTACGTCGCGGTAGGTCAGGACGTGGACGACGCCGGGAACCTCTAAAGCGGGAGCGGTCTCGAGCCTCGTGATACGGGCGCGGGCGTGCGGCGCGAGGACGGGCCACGCGCTGAGCATCCCCGCAAAACGCGGCTGGTCGTCAGTGTAACGGGCCGTGCCCTGAACGTGGGCGGCGGCGCTCTCGTGCGGGAGGGGTTTGCCGACGCTCACGCGGCGACCTCAGCGGAACCCGAATGTTCGTAGAAAAATTTCTTGAACAAATTACCGACCAGGGCGCGGCGATAGTCGGCACTACCGCGCAGGTCGCTCAGGGGAGTGAAAAGCGAACGGAGACGCGCCGCCGTCTCGGACGCGGTACGTTCATTCCACGGTTTACCTTGCAAAAACGTTTCGACCTCATAAGCACGCACAGGCGTCGCCGCAACGCCGCCGTAGGCCAGCCGCGCCGCGCTGACCGTTTCATCCGAAAGCTCTACGCTGAACGCTGCCGCAACCGTCGAGATATCGTCTGCGCCGCGTTTGCCGACCTTGTAGACGGCCTCGAGCCGTCCCGTTTTTTGGGGCACGGTCACGGCTTTGATAAGTTCACCCGGACGCTGCGCCGTGGTGCGGTAGCCCGTAAAAAACTCACTTAGCGGAAGGGTACGTTCGCCCTCAGCGGATAGAAGCGTCACCGAAGCGTCACACGCGAGCAGCACCGGCGCGAGATCACCGACCGGCGAGGCCGTGGCCAGGTTGCCGCCTAGCGTGGCGCGGTTACGAATCTGCCGCGCAGCAAAACTTTGAAGCATCGTCTCTAAAAGGGGGAGACGGCCCTGGAGTCGAGACTCGAGTTCACTCAGCGTCAGCGCACTGCCCAGCACCAACCCCGCGTCGGTTTCTTCAAAAAGCCGGAGTTCGGGAATGTGCTCCACGGACACCAGCACCGGGTAGCGCCGCCCGAGCTTGTTGAGTTCGACCCCGACGTCGGTACCCCCGGCAATGAGTTTTGCTTCGGGGTGCGTGGCAAGGTGCTCGAGCGCTTCTTGCAGCGACGTAGGCTGAAAATAATGTTCGTCGCCAACGCTGTAGTGAGTAGGCGCAGGATGCTCTCGTACAGGAAACAGGTCGCCGACAGGTGCGGCGCTTAGGCTGCGCGCCGCCTCGCGGATAGGCCGGTAGCCGGTGCAGCGGCAGAGGTTGCCCTCCAACACCGCGTCGCCGGTCTCCCCCGAATACTGAGCCGCGAAAAGGCTCATCACAAACCCAGGTGTGCAGAAACCGCACTGCGACCCACCTGACGCTGCGAGCGCCGCCTGAACCGGATGCAGCACGCCGTTTCGGGCCAGGCCCGAGGCCGTCACGACTTCCTGGCCCGCTACCGCTGCCAGCGGGACCAGACAGCTGTTGACCGCCTTGAACGACCCTTCACCCCGAACCGCGCCACGAACGGCAACGGTACACGCACCGCAATCACCTTCGGCGCAGCCTTCTTTCACGCCGACGTGACCTGTCGCACGCAGGTAGTCGAGGAGCATCCTCGAGGGGGACACCACCGTCCGCTCCGCCTTACCGTCTATCCACAACTTCATGCCCATTTCGGTCACGGCGTCCTCCTCTACCCTTTTATTGTGCCTCTTTAGGGCCAGCTCGCGCAAGGATGTACGGCCCGAAGCGTCATGTGTATCGCCAAAACTGCGGAAGCCGTTAAAGGGGCACGTTTACCTGGAATTCGGCAAAAGGTCACGCAAAGCTCGAGCAGCTTCCCCAACGCCCAGGTACCGCGCCCGCTTGTCAGCAGCGAGACATTTTTCTAAAACGCGCTCTAACTCAGTGAAAGGTTTACACCCTATGCTGGAAAAAGTGTTGCGGTAGCCCGAGGCAATACGCTTGCGTTTTCCCTCGAGGTTGAGCTTCATCCCTTCACTTCCGTAGTCGGCGCTCAGGTGTCCCGTATAGAGAAAAATATGACCGAAGCAAGTGAGTAAAGCTCTGCTTGCTCATCGTAGAGAACAATTGAGCCTCCCAGCAGCTGTTGCTGACATTCCGGGGCACTAAAGTGAACCAGTGCGCCTGGATAATCGAAACGTTCAGCCGTACGGTGCGCCAGAGCAAGATCGAGAAGATGGACGTCGTTCTTCGCCATCCTGAAATGATCGGGTTGTAAATCGCCGTGTAGATACCCTAAGGCGTGAAGGGCCGCGACTTTCTCAAACATCGCAGTGAAAAGCTCGAGGCGCTTCGTATCAGGCTCCGAACTATCACGCGACTGCTTAACGTAGCGGTAGGCGCTCTGCCCAGCTACCCAGTTGAGCAGCAACCACGCGCACCCTGCGTAGTGACCGCTGTCCGCATAAGCTGGGGTAAAACTCGAGAGTTCGGACAGCACAGCAGCTTCTCGAGCCACGGACGCTGAACCTTCCGCGGCAACCTTGAGGCCAAACTGCTGCTCGCCGGACAGTAGCTTAAGCATTTTGGCACTGCGGCGGTTACTTATCTCAGTTTCCAGTTGTAGCGAAAGGTTATTACGCCTTGAAACATGCATGATCAACTGTTGGTCAAAAGATTTGCTCATAAAAACGCAATCCTTCAAAGCGGTAACGACAGACGAAAAGGGTCGCGCGCCCTATTCAGCGAGCGCCGCCAGCGTCCGCGCCAGCACCCGCACCCCCTGAGTGATTTCCTCCGGGCTACTGTACTCGTCGGGTCGGTGGCTGTAACCGTTCTGAGACGGAATAAAGATCATCCCGACCGGGCACACGCGGGCCATAAACAAGGTGTCGTGGTAGGCGCGGCTGACGAGCGTTTTTGCAGCCAAACCTTCCCCGGCGGCGGCAGCGTGGGCAGCTTCGATGATGTCAGGGGCGCAGGTCGCGGGCGGGTCGGCGTTTAAGACTTCGACCACGACTTCTATTCCCCTTTTTTGCGAAATAGCTTCGATATCCTCCTGAATACGCGTGACCATGCCGTCGCGCCGCGCCAAGTCGGTATCCCGCACGTCTACGGTTAAAAAGACGCGACCGGGAATGCTGTTGACCGCCCTCGGATGCACATCGAAAACCCCGACTGTGGCAACGGAGTCGGGTGTGCCGGTCGTAAGCGCCGCCGCCTCGACCGCCAGCGCGATTTCGGCCCCGGATGTGAGCGCGTCCCGTCGGTCACGCATCAGCACCGCGCCCGCGTGCCCACCTGCGCCGGTCAGCGTGACGTGCAAGGTTGCGGGCGCAGCAATAGCGCTCACCACCCCGATAGGCACACCTGCGGCCTCGAGCCTCGGCCCCTGTTCGATGTGGAGTTCGGCAAATGCGTGATAGTGTCCGGGCTCGAGCTTTACCTTGTTCGCATCGCCAACGAATTCTGCTTGCCGGGCCGCCTCGAGAACGCTTAAGCCGTCTTCCCCTTTAAGCGCGGCGAGCGCGTCCGGCGTCAGCACACCTGCCAGCGCCCGACTGCCGAAACACCCGACCCCGAAACGCGTCGGTTCTTCGGCGGTAAACAAGATGAGTTCTAAACTCCGGCGCGGTCTGAAACCCGAAGTTTTAAGTGCGCGGATGGCCTCCAAACCGCCTAATACCCCGACCGTCCCGTCGAAACGTCCGGAAAACGGAATCGCGTCGATGTGCGAGCCCGTCGCTACGGCGGCTAAAGTGGACCCCTGCCCTTCCCAGCGAGCAAACAAATTACCGAGCGCGTCTTCACGGACCGACAGCCCGACCTCGGCGATCAGGGTTTTGAGGTAAGCACGGGCGTCCAAATCGGCCTGTGTGTAGACGACGCGCGTCACAGCTGGAGCGGGCGCATCGGAAAAGCGGGCGAGGGTCTCGAGCTGTTCGGTCAACCGTGCGGCGTCAACGTTCATCAACCCTCCGCCAACGCAAACGGGTCTCGAGTCGAGTCTTTATAGAGCAGATATTTCGTCTCGGTCTCGCCCAACGCGCCAAACCACTGCGGGCAGTACGGAGCCATATAGATCACGTCGCCCTGGGTGACCGGATACCAGCTTTCGGAGAGTTTGTATACGCCGCCGCCGGAGAGCATCAACAGGCCGTGTTCCATCACGTGCGTTTCGGCAAATGGCAGACTTTTGCCGGGTTGAAAGGTCATCGTGCTCAGCATCAGGTCGAAACTCGGGTGTTCGGGCAAGAGCTTGCGGACGCGCACGCCGTCATCACCCATAAAAGCTTCGCCCGAGGTGTCCTGTTCGTTGCCGAACATGGGCTCAGGCATGGGTACGTCCGGCAGCGGCAGATAACGGCGTTCAAAGACGCAGAGCGTCGCGGGGGCGTCGGCGTGGAGCGTTGCCAGGGTACTGGCAGGCAGATAGGCGTAATCGGATTCGTTCAGGGTACGCGTACCGGACAGCTCGAGCCTCACCGTCCCCGAAAGGACGAAGACAAACCGCTCGTACTCGGTGGCAGCAGCCTTACCGCCCGCCTCCATATGCGCCAGAACCTGCATAAACCGCGCCCCGAGTTGCGCAGAGATGAGGACGACGACCGCCGTATTTGTCCAGTCCGGCAGTTGGGTGCGGACGTGTCCATCAGGAGCAATCAGGGCGTGCGACGGGGTGAGCCGTGTGCGGGTCTGACCTAGAGCGGCGAGGGGTAGCTTCAAAAGAATGTCCTTTCAGGTGTGATGAGCTTGCCGGACGGTGCGGCGACGACCTCACCATCTGCAATTATCTTTTGACCGCGCAGGTAGGTCGCCCGGACACGGCCCTGAAGTGTTTCACCGGAGTACGCGCCGTCTTTGTAACGCGTCAGCAGCGTGGTTTCGTCCAGTAGGGTCGTTTCATTCAGGTCAACCAGCGTAAAGTCAGCGTCGAAACCGGGCTCGAGCCGCCCTTTGTTTTTTAAGCGAAACCGCTCGGCTGGCCCGAGCGCCGTCAACCGGGCAACCTCTTTCGGTAAAACGCCCAACCCCAGCAACGCGCCCAGCGTCGCTTGTACCCCTGAAATGCCGCCCCACACCTCGAAAAAGTCCGGTGAGGTTTTAAGCTTTGGCGGTGCGGGCGAGTGGTCTGAAGCGATCAGCTCGAGGTCACTTAAAACCTCAAGCAGCGCCTTGCGTTCGCCCTCAGCGCGGAGCGGCGGCGCACATTTGAGCGCAGCGCCACGGCGTAACAAATCATCTTCGGAAAAGTACAGATAGTGCGGGCAGGTCTCGCAGGTTGCGCGGACGCCGCGCGAAGCCGCCTCACGCACGAGCGCCACGCCCCGCGCCGTACTGACGTGGACGACGTGCAGGTCGGCCCCGGTTTCTTCAGCGAAAAGCAGGGCGCGCTGAACAGCCTCGAGTTCGGCGACGACGGGCCTCGAGGCCAGATAGTCTGCAACACCCCGCCCCCCCGCGCCACGGATTTTGGCGCTCAGGGTTTTGGTCAGGCTTTCACTTTCAGCGTGAACGGCGACAGGTAGACCCAAGGCTGCGGCTTTCTGCATTCCCTCGAGTAACATCACGTCATCCACTGCCCGAAACTCCGGGATGCCGCTGTCCGCCATAAACGCCTTGAACCCGACCACCCCACACGCGGCGAGCGCCTCCAACTCTCCTAGATTGTCCGGGGTCAGGCCGCCCCAGAGCGCAAAGTCGGTCAGCGACGACCGCTCCGCCGCCGCACGTTTCGTGGCAAATTCAGCGGGCGTCAGGAGCGGCGGGTGGGCGTTTAAGGGCATCTCGAAAAACACCGTCCCGCCCCCCGCCGCAAGCGCGGCGCTGCCGGGAGCAAAGCCCTCCCAGTGCGTCCGGCCCGGTTCATTGAAGTGGACGTGTGCGTCGATAATGCCCGGAAAGATATGTAGACCTTCGGCGTTGACTTCGGTACGGCCCGACCCGACCTCGCCGACCTGCGTGATAACGCCCGCTTCGACCTCGAGGTCGGCTTGCGCCACCCCGTCCGGTGAAACCAGCCAGCCGCCCCGGACAACCAGCTCAGACATCAACTCCCCCGGTAGGTGCTGTAACCGTAAGGTGACAAGAGGAGCGGAACGTGGTACTTAGCTGACGCGTCCGCCACGCCGAAACGCACGACGACGTCGTCTAAAAAGGCCGGGTCGGAGGACGGTTGAAAGGTGCGAAGGTACGGTCCGGCAGCGAACACGAGTTCGTACACTCCGACCTGCAGCGCGTCAGCAGACAAGATAGCGGCGCGTCCGTCGTTATCGGTGGTGCGCGCCCCTAGCAGCACACGCTCTTCCCCCTCGAGCCGCCAGAGCTGAACGGATACCCCGGCGGCAGGCCGACCGCGAGCGGTATCTAACACGTGGGTGCTGAGCCCGCCCATCTAGTCCTCGGTAACGGCATCGTCACGGGCTATGCTATCTCGGGCCAACGTCAGCCCGATCTGCCCGTAAGGGGGGCGTGGGTCGGTACGTACCTGTACGGCGGGGTCGTCCGACGCGAAGGCCGGGTCCCACAACCGGTTCTGCGCCTCGAAACGAACTTCAGCGAGCTGAGGAAAGCGTGCCAGGAGACGCGTGCCCATCTCATACACGAGGTGCTGAATCGAACGGCTGTTAAAGTCGTGAAAAACGACCGCCGCGAGGTCGCGCACCTGTTCGGCGGGGACGTAGTGCGCGGTATCGTCCGAGACCATTTGGGCGGGGTCGGCGTAGCGCCAGAACACGTCCAGGTAGATATAGAGCGGGCGGTCTTCGGTTTCAGGGAGCGTCGTGTGGTCGTCGCGGGCAAAACGTGAAAACGAGCTGCCGGTGGTTTTAAGGAGCTGCAGCTCGAGCCGCCCGCACTCGTGGTCGGTCAGCGCGACGCCGCTGCCGGTGCGCTCGAGCAAAAGTTCCGCCGCGCCGTAGTCGTTCCGCGAACGCGAAAAAAGTACTGTACTCGGCGAAAAGCCGCCCCCGTCCGGGACGGGCGCAGCCGTAAACGCCAGCTCGCGCCCGGTCACGTGAAGCGCCCTCATATCCGGATATGTCCCTAAAAACGCCCGACCGAGAAAGTCCAGAAACGCCTCCAAGGTGCTGCCGCCAAACGCCAAAGCCTGCTGCAAGACAAAGTTTTTCATCGTATCGGTCGCCACGACGTTATGGTTGTCACCCTCCGTGTAGGCCGCCGAGAAGGGGCCACCTAACACCTGCACATCGACCTCGACGCCGAACACTTCGTTACCGCGCCCCGCGAAGGCCGATTCGGGAATGGGTGCGACGACGAACGGCGCAGCTTTGAAGCGGTAGGTGCCGATGCCACCTTTGCCGTAGTCAATCGACGCAATCTTGACTTTGGTCACGAACGTTCTCCGATCATAAAGCTCCTGTCAGCGCCTCTAAACGAAAGCGGGCGATTTTGAAGATTTGCCCCAGCGCTTCTTCACGCTCAGCCTCAGCTGAGTTCGAAAGTCGCACCTCAAACGCGTCTAAAATACTCGTCTTGGTATGGCCCTTGACCGCCAAAATAAACGGAAAGCCGAAATGCGCCTTATACGCACTGTTGAGGGCGTGAAAACGCCTGTACTCGGCTTCGGTCAAACGGTCTAGGCCAGCACCGGCTTGTTCGCCCCTCGAGGCTGCCGTCAGCGCCCCGGCAAGCGCTGCTTTACCTGCCAAATCAGGATGCGCGCGGATCAGCTCGAGTTGGTTTTCGGTATCTGCCGTTTCTACGACCCTGCACATCGCCCCGTGAAGCTCATCTAACGACCCAAAAGGCCGCGCGCTGTAGGCTCCGGCCGCGACCCACGGCGAACGCTCGAATACGCCTGCCAGAGTCGTAACGAAGTTCGTTTCGGGAAACGCGTTGAGCGTTGCGAGTGGCAGCGTCGCTGTAGGGGGTAAGGACATCTAGCTCCTGTCGGGTGTTTGGGCAAGCGGTAACGCAGTGCACGAAAACCGTAGCTCGAGTATAGGTTTTGCAAGAAAAAGCGTCAACGTAGCCAGGTGCCTCTGTTCATTCAGACCAAGCTTTGGTGCCGCCTGCCAGATGGTAAACCTGCGTAAATCCGGCGGCCTCGAGGTATAACCCGGCGAGTTCGGAAACCTGTCCGCGTTCGCAGACGAGATAAATAGGCGTGTCCGGTGCCAAATCGGGCAGTTCGCCCTGCTGCACGGCGCTCAGGTCTAGGGGCTGAGGCCGCAGGCCGAAAACCTGTTTGGGCGTGGGCCGCACATCGAAGAGCGCGCCGCCCGCAGCCACACCCGCCGCCAGTTCAGAGCGCGACACCGCCTTAACCACCTAACTTGACCACATTATGAGGGTACCGACGGCCCGGCCACCGCCGACAACGCTGCCGCCGCGACCGCCGCCGCCCCGATCACCCCGGCGTCGGTCTCGAGTTCGGCGAGAAGCAGTTTCGCACGTGGAAAACCCTCGGTAAAGGTGTCGGCAGCTGCCTGAACTTTGTCCAGATAAAAACTGCCGCTGCGCATCATGCCGCCGCCCAATACGAACGCGTCGGGGTCGAAGATTTTGAGCAGGTTGGCGAACGCCAGGCCGGTGTATAGCGCCGCCTGATCGACGACCCGCAGCGCCAGCCGCTCCCCGGCGCGCGCCCGCTCGAACACCGCGTTGGTCGTCAGCGGGAGTCCGTACGCGTGCGACCCGTCTCGGGCGAGGGCGCGGCCCGCAGCGAGCGCCTCTAAACAGCCGTAGTGCCCACAGCCGCAGAGCGGCCCCCCCGGCAAGACCGTGATATGCCCGACTTCACCGGCAACGCCGTACGCGCCCCGCACCACCCGGTCGCCGACAAAAAGCCCGCCGCCGATACCCGTTGAGATCGTCACGTAGATGCTGCTCTGGAGGCTTCTCGCTGCGCCGTAAAGGTGTTCAGCGTAACCGGCGGCGTTGGCGTCGTTTTCCAACGTCACGCTGAGACCCAGGCGCGCGCTCAGGTCGCCCGCGATAGGCACATCCTCGAGCCCCGGAATATTCGGCGCGAAGACGACCCGGCCCGCCCGCATATCGAGTGGCCCCGGCGACCCCAGACCGACGCGGGTGATGTCGGCGTGATCTTTTAGAAGCGTCCCTGCAGCCTCAGCGAGCGCGCCTAAAACAGCAGGGTAGCCCGTACGCGGCGTCGGCAGCTGTTGCCGCGCGAGAATCCGACCGTTTTCGACTACGGCGGCCAAAATCTTCGTACCGCCCAGGTCAAGTCCTAGAGTTTTCATGGTTGTTACGCTAGCACGGCAGCGTCAGCAGCACTACATTCGGGGAGCGTTTCGAGTTTTAGCCAGACAGTTTCGTGTAGACGGTGGTGCAGCTTCTTAGAGGACTCGAGTCACTTTAGGGCCTAGCACCCGGCCCAAATCCGGTACGGTGATACCTTAACGCCGGGATAATTCATCCTATCGTTTAAGCCGGGCGCGGCCTATACTACTTAAGAGGGTTTCCGTCGGGGAAAAAGCGAGGTCTACGGGCCTCGCTTTTGGCATTTTAGAGTGTGAGTAAAGACAAACAGGTCGGAAAAGGACGCGGAACGTCATAAACTGTCCTCTATGAAACTCTTTACCGCCCAAAAGATGCGTGCGGCTGATAAGGCCGCAGCCGACGCAGGCATCCCGCTCTTACTGCTGATGGAGCGTGCCGGTTACGCCGTCGCCGATGCTGCGCTGCGCCTTCCAAATCCCGATATTCTTATCCTCTGCGGCAAAGGCAACAACGGCGGTGACGGCTACGTCGCGGCGCGGTACCTTTTAACGGAGCGCCGGGTCGAGGTCTTGGAACTTGCCGACACGCCCGGCGGGGACGACGCCGAGACGATGCGCGCCGCACTCCTAGCGCACGGCCTAGCACCTCAACCCCTCACCCAAAAGGCGCTGACGGACGCGCTGCGGGCTCGCCCCCTCGTCATCGACGCACTTTTCGGCAGCGGCTTGTCCGGACCTTTAGAGGGCGACCTGGCAAAGATAGTCGAAACGTTGAATCAAAGCGGCGCAGACATCTTAAGCGTCGATATCCCTTCCGGGCTTTCAGCGGATACCGGCGGGGTGATGGGGCCACACGTTCAGGCGACGCGGACGGTGCAGCTTGCCGGGGCGAAGGTCTCGAGCCTCTTTTATCCTGCCAGAACCGCGTTCGGCAAAACTGAAATCGCCGATATCGGTATCCCTGCAGCGATCTTGGACGCCCAATCGACTATCACTGTGCTTACCCCCGAAGAGGTGCGCGCTTCACTGCCCACACGTTCAGAAGACACCCAAAAATATGCGGTCGGAACCGTTCTCGTCATTGCCGGTTCCGCCAAATACCTGGGCGCAGCGGAGATGGCGTGCCGCACGGCGCTGCGGGGCGGGGCGGGGCTCGTCACGCTGGCGGCTGAAGGAAGCTTTTCAGGAACTTGGCCGGAGCTGATTCATGAGCAGTTGGTGTGGGATCAGAATCCGCTGGAAAGTGTCTCGAGGATCGGCGACAACCGCGCGCAGGTTCGGGTGATCGGGCCGGGGCTAGACAGCCGGGCCGAACCGCTCTTACCTGAACTTATCGCGCAAAAAGCCGTCCCTACGATTTTAGACGCGGGCGCACTGACCGGCGGTGAACGGTGGTTTGAGGCGGTTCGCACCCACGGGCACTGCGTGCTGACGCCGCATACCGGTGAAGCCGCCAAACTTTTGGATACGTCCACCGCCGAGGTTAAAAAAGACCCGCTGGAGGCGGCTAAAACGCTCGCTCAACGTGCGGGCGCAGTCGCGCTCGTTAAGGGGAGCACGACCGTCATCGCAGCTCCCGACGGACGCGTAGCGGTGAGCAGCGGTGGGCATCCAGGAATGGCGACGGGTGGTACCGGCGACGTGTTAGCGGGTTTTTTAGGTGCGTGGTGTCAGGACGACGAGTGTTTATTTGAACGAGCCGGAGCTGCGGTCTGGATTCACGCGCGCGCCGGGCAACTTGCCGCCGAACGCTACGGAGACGGGCTTATCGCTTCGGATGTGATCGACGCGTTGCCGAAAGCGTGGGGAGACCTGTGCAGCTGACGCAGGCAAGCGTCCGGGTTCCAGCGACGAGCGCCAATCTGGGACCGGGATTCGACTGTCTGGGGCTCGCGGTTACGCGGTATCTGGAGGTCTCCGCCACACTTTCCCAAAACGACACGTTTAGTTATACGGGTACGGGCCGGGTCGCAGACACCCCGGACAACCTGACGCATCAGGGTTTTCGGGCAGCGTTTGCAAGGGTGGGCAAGGCTGCGCCGAAGGTCAGCGTAACGGCGCGTAACACGATCCCCTTAGCCAGGGGTCTCGGTTCGTCGTCGGCGGCGCTCGTCGCGGGGGCCGCGCTCGCCGATACTTTTTTAGGCGACGCGCTGGGCCGAGACGGGGTGTTCCAACTCGCAGCGGGGCTCGAGGGCCACCCCGACAACGTAGCCCCGGCGGTTTACGGCGGTTTTACCGTATCGGCCCAAACCGACACCGGCTATCTCTGCCAAACCCTGCCGCTCCCCGAACGCTGGCACTTGCTCTTCGCCGTGCCTGAAACTGAACTCCTGACGCGTGAGGCGCGGGCGGTGCTGCCGCAAACGTACACGCGCGCCGACACGATTTTTAACACGAGCCGTTGCGCGCTCTGGACGACTGCGGTGGCGATGGATAAACCCGACCTCTTACGCGTCGCGTCGCAAGACAGGTTGCACGAACCGTACCGCGAACCGCTCATTCCAGGTTTGGCCTCGTGCCGAAAAGCGCTCCTAGACGCCGGAGCGAACGCTGCGTTTTTGTCCGGGGCCGGGCCGACACTGGGCGCGATCTGTTCGGAGTCGGTCGTGCCTGAGCAACTTCTAGAGGTTTTACAAACATTTGCCGGTGAGGGTGAGGTGCTCGAGCTTAGAGCCAGCAGGGGCTACCAGTTTCAAGATTTGCGTTTTTAGGCCAAGTTATTTAGACTAACCCGTGAAAACGCTCAAATTTCATGAAGCGAAAGCGCGCCTCTCCGAGCTTATCGAACAGGTCGGCAACGGTGAGGAGGTTGTTATCTTGCGTTACGGCAAACCTGTGGCGAAGCTCACCGGTTTGGGTTTACCGCAGGTACGCACACTAGGTTTTTACCCAATTAGGTTTGAAAGCGATTTGCTCGAGCCCACCGACGATGAAACCGCAAACGCCTTTTATAACAATTAGGTGCGTTATCTGCTCGACACCCATACGTTTGCTTGGGCGGTCAGCGGCCCCGATAGGCTCGGCGCGAGAGAGTTAGCGATACGTTCGGCGCACGCGCGACTAGCAGGTAGTTTTAGAGTGGAACATAAAGACCCCTTCGACCGGATGCTGGCGGCTCAGACAATGCTCGAGGGTGTAACTCTATTAAGTCAAGACCCGGCGTTCAAGGCTTTTCCTATCGCGTGTGAGTGGTAAACGTCAGCTGCGCGGCTCGAGCTCAAAGCCAGCGCGGGGTATGAGCGTGTATTGTTGGACAAATCCTCATAACGGCTCTCAGATGCCGTACGACCAAAGCTGAGCTTTACCAAGGCACCTCGAGGCCGAATTCGTCAGCTAGGGCCGCGAGCACCGCTTGGTGCTCAGCGCCGACCGGAACGCCCGCCTCACGGTAGCTGCGTTCGCGTTCCGCCTCGAGCCCGCCCGGAAGGTAACTCCGCGACCCGGCCAAGGGCGTCAGCTGAGCGACCGCCCGCGCGTAGGTGTCCATCTCCCGCTTAAACTTTTCGGGCTCTATAAAGAGAGAAAGCTGCAGCGCGACGACCATCGAGCCCTGATTGGCCCCGGAAAACGTGCGCTGCGCCTGCGAAGCGTCAGCCGGAACACCGGCCAGGAGACCGCCCCAGGTTTGACACACGGCTCCCAACCCAATCGCCCGGTGGACCAGTCCCGGCGCTAACCGGGCAATTTCGTCACGGTGAGGCGAGTTGTCGTAGAGGTCGTGCATCGTCCCGAAATCGAGCACGAGCGGAGGTTCGCTCAAGGTCGGCGCACTAAACGACATCGGCGAGCCTCCCGCCGCCTCAAACACCGGGTCGCCGGGTGAAAGCTCGAGCTGCACCCCCGAGGTTACAAAGCTCAGCAGGTCGTGCTCGAGCGTCAGACGTGAGTAAAGACCCGCCGCCCCGAAATGACCGTGGTTTTTCGTCACGAGCACCGCCACACCCTGCGCTTTGGTCTTCTCGATCAGCTTAAGCGTGCCTTCATACGCCGGGAAATAGCCCAGCCCGCCGTCCCCGTCGATGAGTAAACTTGCCGGGGTTTCACGGACGATGTAGGGCTCCGGCCGACTGTTGAGCACGCCGTCTCGCATCAGCCGGGCGTAGGTCGCGATCTGCCGGGTACCGTGGCTAAACACGCCTCTCAGGTCATTGTCGGTAAGTAAACCTGCGAGGCGCGCCGCCTTGTCTGCCGGTAGCCCGGCCTCTTCAGCAGCACTTTGCACAAACGTTTTTAAGCTCTCGGCGGAAACGCGGCGTGAGGTCTCAGGCGGCTCGTTCATCGTTGTACCTTTAGTGTCATAAGCAAAAGTAACACGGCGCTAGGCGTGCGCTCCAGTCACGCTTTTGGAAGGTACCGAAAGACGACGCAAGGCGTTGCTTTTGGACGAATGGAGGTAAGAGGCTCGAGCTTCGTCCTAAGGCATATGAGCCAGATAGATATATCTTCGCTCTTCCATAGGAAACCCTCGAGCTTCCTTCCCCTCGTCCCACTCCGCGTAAAGCGCTTCCAAAGGATGCTCGTCACCACCAAACCGCCGGTAAGCGACAAAATCTTCTTTTGTCGGCAGAATCCCTTTGACCCGGACGTGCCACTCTGAGTCTGGCTCCAAACCTGCTTGCGCTAAACGTCCTTTGACACGTGCTTCACCGTCTGCCGGGGCAATACAGAGAACACGCGCACCAAGAGTGCATAACTCGAGCAGGTGCGGAATGACGCTCGTGGGGCCGCGTCGCGACATCACCAGGTCGAAACGTCGCCCAAACTCCGGCACAGGTTCTCGGCTCGAGTCCCACACCACAAACTCTGCTCGAGGCGCATTTTGTCTCGCACGCTCGACGTAAACCGGGGTGAAGTCGTACCCGGTGTAGCTTTGAACTCTAGGCGCATACCTTTGCGCGTCTAAACCGTGACCGCACCCGGCCTCGAGCACGTTCAGTTCGGGCCTCAGCAGGTCTTCTAACAAGGCGTCAAAAAGTGCCTCACCACTAGGCGCGGTTAGGTCTTGCACCCAAGGATATTCGTAAACACCGGTTTTAGCAGCCAACTGTGCATACCAGGCTTTTGAATGAGGTTTCAAGGTCATCGCTACGCCTCCTCAGCGCACAGCGCGTAACACTTTGAACTGAGCATCGGCAAACAGCGTCTCCCAGCTCGAGAACCGCTCCAACTCCCGCTCGTACGGCAGCGCTTTATTCGCCACCAGCGTCAGCGTGCCCCCCGGCTCGAGCCGCGCGTAAGCCGCCGCCAAAAACGCCCCCGGCACGTCCATCACGACCTGTTTCCCGACGTGAAAAGGTGGGTTCATCAGCACGGCGTCGAAGGTCTCACCTTGCAACTCGGAGTCTACGTCCGAGTGCAAGGCGCGTACGTCCGCGCCGTAGCGCGCCGCGTTGCGGTGGGTGCTGCGTACCGCCAGCAAATCATCATCGGTGGCGGTGACCGCCGCGCCCGCCAGCGACGTTTTTAAGGCGATCACCCCGTAACCGCAGCCCAGCTCGAGCACCCTTTGTCCGGCAAAATCCTCCAACTGTACCGCTGCTAAAAACCGCGCCGTACCGAGGTCGAGCTTACCGGCGGCGAACACACCGGATTCGGCTTGCAAGTTCAGGTCGGCGGCGGAAAACTGTAACGGAGCGATCTCGAGCCCCTCAGCTCTGACTTTCTTCGCCCGAACGAGCCGCCAACCGCCGCCTTTGGCGAGTACGCTCAGTTCACCGAAAAGCTCCGCGGCCTGCTTTTCGTAACGTTTTGCGCCTCCGTCCTTATGCATCACGATTAAGGCCGAGCCGCCCGGTTTGAGCGCGGCGTGCGCGCCCGCGAGTTCAGCCGTGACACGCTTGCTCCCCCGGTCGGTCGGCGGCGCGAGCAGGGCGAGGTCGGCAGCAGCGACGGGCGCGTCCCACGGGGCACCGGCGACGACGCGGGTATCAGAATCGGCAAACGTCCAGGCCGCGCAGCGTAGCGCAGCTTTCGAGGTCTCTAAAACCGTCTTCGTTTCGGCGTCGGCGGCCAGCGCGACTAGGCCGCCCGAACCGGTCGCGTCTAGCAGCGCGTCCGCCCTCAGCTCGGCTTTGGCGAGCATGAGCGCTACTCCGGGGTGGAGCGGATAGCCGCGCATTCCGGGTTTGACAGCGTAACGTGCGTCGCCCCCTGTTTGCATCAGGTGTTTGGGCTCGAGCCGGTGATAGCGTTCTAAAGTCTCGGCAAAACTCACTCTACAAGTCTAGCAAGGTGCAGATGCTAGGCTGGCAGCGTGAGTGAACGCATCATTTTAGGGATCGACACCTCGTGCGACGACACCGGCGTCGGCGTCGTCCGGGGGGGCCGCGTCGTCGCGAACGTCGTGGCGTCGCAAACGGCGCTGCACGCAGCCTTTGGCGGAGTTATGCCCGAGCAGGCGAGCCGTGAGCATCTCGCCGTCATCGACACCGTCTTTCAGCAGGCACTCGCTGACGCGGAGGTGACGCTCAGCGAGGTGACGCACGTCGCGGCGACCTACGGCCCCGGTCTGATCGGGGCGCTCTTGGTCGGCCTGACCTACGCCAAGGGTTTGGCGTGGGCGCGTGGGTTGCCGTTCGTACCGGTGCACCACCTCGAGGGTCATATCGCTTCAAGCCTTACCGAGGGGGATACCAAACCGCCGCTTCTCTGCCTTATCGCCTCAGGCGGACACACGAGCCTCTTTGACGTGCGGGCGTGGGGCAAGTACCGGGAGCTGGGCCGGAGCCGCGACGACGCCGCCGGAGAAGCCTTCGACAAGGCGGCGCGACTTTTAGGTCTCGGATATCCGGGCGGGGCCGCGCTGAGCCGTTTAGCCGAGACCGGCGACCCGGACGCGTTTCCCTTTACCCTGCCGCTACGGGGTCAACAAGGGTTCGATTTTTCGTTCAGTGGACTTAAGACCGCTGTGGCGGTGCTCTTACAAAAACAGCCGGACGCGCCTAAAGCGGACGTTGCCGCAAGCTTTGAACGCGTCGTAGTCGAAAGCCTCGTCCAGACGACGCTCCGGGCCGCTGCCGGAGCGGGTTACGAAACGCTCGTCGTGGCGGGTGGGGTCGCGGCAAATAGAAGGTTACGCGAACGCTTTGCAAAAACCGGGCTCTCTGTTCGGGTGCCGCCGCTGGCTTTGGCGACCGACAACGGGGCGATGATCGCACTTGCCGCGCACGCCCAGTTAGAAGCTGGGCTTACGAACCTGAGCGAGGTAGACGCGACGCCCTATCTACCGCTCAGTGAGGTTTCAGGTGAGGTTTCGCGCAGCCGCGATGAAATCGCACGCTCGTAGACCTCGAGGTAGAGCGGCAAGACCTGGGCTTCGCCAAAAACATCGACCGCCCGCGCCCGCGCCGCCTGCCCGAACGCCTGGTGCAGCGCCGGATTTTTAAGCAGCGTCAGCGCCGCCGTCGCCATCCCCGCCACGTCGCCGAGAGCGCACAAATAGCCGGTTTTTCCGTCGATAACGACCTCCGGAATCCCGCCGGTACGCGTAGCGATCACCGGTACCCCCGACGCCATCGCCTCGAGCGCCGCCAAACCGAACGACTCTTCGCTGCTCGGCAGCAAAAACAGGTCGCTGATCGCCAAGATGCTCTCGATTCGCGGAAACGACCCTAAAAACGAAACCCGCCCGCCGACGCCGAGCTTGGTGGCGAGTTCAAAAGCTTTCGGCCGGTCAGGGCCGTCGCCGATCATCAGGAGGCGCGCGCCGGTTTCGCTCGAGACCTCGGCGAAAACGCGCACCACGTCTTCAACCCTTTTGACCGCGCGAAAATTCGAGACGTGCGTCAGGAGCTTCTCTTCCGGGTGCGCGTAACGAAGCCGCAACTCCGGCGACCCGTTCGGATTAAACCGTTCGCTGTCTACGGCGTTCGGCACCACCGTGATCGCGCGCTTAATCCCCATTTCAACGTGCGTATAGCCCGCGAGGTAGTGACTTACGGCTGTAACCGCGTCGGAATGCTCGACCGAGTACTGCGTCGTGCGCAGGTACGCCCGGTCGAGCCCGACGAGCGTCACGTCGGTACCGTGCAGCGTCGTCACGACCGCCGGAGGGACGGAAACGCGCGCCATATCACGGGCTAAAATGGCCGCCGCCGCGTGCGGAATCGCGTAGTGCGCGTGGATAATGTCGATGCCGTTTTCTTCAATGACTTCAGCGAGCTTAGAGGCTTCGGCGAGCGTCGTCAGGGGCGCGTCGAAGAGCGGATACGACATGCTCTCGACCTGATGAAAATAGATGTTCGGGTGCCCTTGTTCGCTCAGGCGAAAGGGAACGCTGCTCGCCACGAAGTGAACCGTGTGCCCCTGTTGCGCCAGCCCGACGCCGACCTCGGTGGCGACGACGCCGCTGCCGCCCGCACCGCTATGAAGCAAAACTGCAATGTTCACGTTTCCTCTTTCCAGGCTTACACCAGGGTACGCTCACGGCAGTTTACGAGAGGAGCAGCTACCCTCGGCGTCTTCTCCCCTACCTTCGGCAGCTATTCGGTTTAGCTGCATGGTTTTCGGTGACAGTTTCGGTGCATGATTTTTAGTACGCCGTTCTCGAGTACACTAGCCGCTATGCTCTTGGCTCTTTTTTATCTCGCGCTGCTCACGGCGCTGCTCGTTTTTTTGGTCAACTTAAAGCGTCCGACGAACGACAGGCCGTGGCGCGCCGACCTCGTGCGTCCCCCCCAGATCGACTTTGACGGCGACCGGGTGAGCGTGCACGACGTGCGCAACATCCACTACGGTGCACCGGGAACGCCTTATACGGGCAAGTGGGAAGACCGCTCCTACGACCTAAATAAGCTGAAGCGCGTCTGGTTCGTCGTCGAATCGTTTAGCCAAATCGAAGCTATCGCCCACACCCTCCTCAGCTTCGAGTTTGAAGGGGACGAATATCTGGCGTTTTCTGCTGAAGCTCGAGTGTTAGAAGACCAGCCCTACGACATCTTGCGGGGGCTGTTTAACAACTTTGAACTGATCTATACCCTGGGCGACGAACGCGACTTTATCTTGCGGCGAGCGGTCTACCAAGACCATGATGTCTACCTCTATCCGCTGACGATGACGCCCGGCGAAGCCCGCGTGATGCTCCGCGACATCTTCCACGAGGCGAACATCTTGCGTGAGCAGCCCCGGTTTTACAACAGTGTCAGCCGCAACTGCACCAACTTGCTGGGCCTCCACGCCAACCACGCGCGGCCCCACAGCTTCGCGTGGTGGCGGCCCGAACAGGCGCTGCCCGGTATCTCAGACCGGCTTTTGTACCGCCGGGGCTGGATCGATACGACGCTGCCGTTTGAAAAGATTCGGGAGGTTTATAACATCCACCAAAAAGCACAAAAATATCAAGACGATCCGGATGTGTCGGAGAAGATGCGTGAGGGAATGTCAGCGTACTTTAAGGGGCAGGGCTAAAAGCTCCCTTTCGCTTGGTTCAATGATGCCGATGCGTGTTACGGAAGCAGTCACTGGTAGGGAGACGCTTTGGCAAACACGCACCGCTTCTAACATCACCGCTGGGGTCAGGTTTATAGCTAAGGTGCAGTGCGGCGTCCAAAAGTCGGGGCGGTAATAGAGGCTCGAGTCTCCCCCCTGCTTTTCCACTAACGCGGCGACAGGTCGGTGCAGCGTCCAAAGCGCCTCGGTCATTCGCGTCGTCAGATAGAGGATGTCGGGGTCAAAAAGGCTGAGGCCCGTAAAGGTGAGGTCAAACGTAGATTGAAGCGCCAAGCGCTCTTCCAAAGCTTTTACAAAAGGCTCGAGGTCAAGGTCAAGCTCGAGCCCATGTGCCAGCGTTACATGAGGCCGGATAGGGCCGCCTGAAAACGTCTTTATACCCGTCAGCCAGACGCTGCCAAATGCCCCAAACTTGCGCTTCTGCAGCCTCATCAAACCAGAGCGACACCGAGTAGCCCATGTTCACTCCTTCAAGTGTTCAGCTTTGTCTACATCTGCGCCGATGCTGGCGTAGGGGGTCTCGAGCGCCCGCACGGGCAAGCCCAAGATGCGCTCCGCCCGCGCCTCAATCGCGCCTAAGCTGAGCTGACCGAGCGCCAACTTGACGATAAAGTCGAAGCCGAAAAGTCGTGCGAGAGCCAGCGGATTTTTGCGCCCCTGATACGCCCGTTGGGTAAAGGGCAGCAGCACGGGTACCATCTCGGGCAACAAGACCATCATGTTGCCGCCGGTAAAGCGCCCGTCTTTAAGCCGGACGAAGGTGCGCTGCTGCGCCGGAAACTGCGCCAGCGCGGTCTCCTGCCGGACGATCGGATAAGCGAGCGCCGCGCCCGCAGAGGCGGTTAAAAAGTCGTCTAAAGCGGCCGCCCGGAGCCAGGGCAAGTCAGCGGTCGTCACGAGTACCGGACTCGTCGGGGATAGCGCTAACGCCGCCTCGAGCCCTGCTGAAAAGCTCTCGACGAAGGTCGCCCCGGCGGGTAGAACCTTTGCAGTCTGCGCAGAAATCTCAGGCGTCGCGTCGCCGACGTAAAGTATCCGCTCTACCAGGGCACTCCCTGTTAATGCGTCCAGCACATAAGAGACGAGCGGCTGACCGTGAAACAGCACCAGAGCTTTAGCCGAAACGCCCGCCGCTTGGGACAACCCGTCGCTGCCGCCACCACCCAAAACGACGGCGGTGACACGCTGAGCAGTCGGTAAAAAAGGCAGATCGGTTGCCAAACCGGAGGTTGAGGTAGGAGCCACAAGGGTCAGTCTATTACGGGTTATACGAATTCCGCTTAATTTCCTATCACCGAGTCATACGTTAGGTGATAGTCCATACCGCTCTCCGTATCTTCTTCCTACTCGCTACACTCGGATTGATTAGGAATCAATCGGAATTTGTATCAGGCGGCAAGGGTTTCGCGAGACTTTCGGAATTATGTTGGGAAGCTGCGCCTTAATAGCAGGTACAATCTAGGGGGCACATGTCAGCTGGTTTGCAACACGCTCACTCAAAAAGATACGCTCTAGCACGCACGCTTTGACGATGACCTGTGCCCTGCATGGGGTATGGCTGCGAAGGAACGGTGCAACGTTACTTGGAATTAAAGGCAAAAAAGCAGGGAGAATACAGGTTAAAACCCTCTGTATTCTCCCTGCCGCCTTCTTTAGGGTCTACGTAAGCTCTACGTATCTGGCGGGTTTAGCCTCGAGCCCAGCTCCAGCTTTAGCGCCCGACCTGCGACACGCTTAACGACGTCGCCTGACCCGGCAAAATCTCAAAGGTGCCGACGAAGGTGCTGTAGCCCGGCGCGGTTACGGTAATCTCGTGCGTACCGGCTGAGAGGTCGTCGAAGCTCAGCCGTCCACTACCGTTAGGAATCGACCCGACCCGCGTGCCGTCGATAAAGACGACCGCACCGCCGACGTTGCCGGTCAGCTCGAGCGTTCCGCGCTCTGCTGCCGGTTGCGCCTCCTGCGCGGCCGTTATCACCCCGCTGACACTCTTGTAGCCCCCTGCCCGCACCGTAAAATCGACGGTATCTTCCCCGACGCCCCCTAGCACGAACCGTGCTTGGTGCGCGCCTTCGGCGAGCCGGACGTTGGTCAGCGGCGTCGTCCCGACGAGCTGCCCATCGACGTAGACCTCTGCGCCGCTCGGGGTGCTGTCGAAACCGGCCTGACCGAGCCCCTGCGTGGGTGCGGGTTGAACCCCTTGCAACGTCGTTTGTACGCCCCGGGTCTCACCGCCGACGACCTCGAGGTCCGTCTCATAGGGGGTGTACCCCGAACGTTCCACCCGGACGCGGTGCGTCCCGGTAAGCGTGCCGTAACGGAGCGGCGTCGTCCCGACGAACACGTCGTCGATAAAAACCCTTGCGCCGCTCGGGTCGGACGTGACCGACACGGTGCCGTACTGCGCGGATTGGGGTGGCGCGGCCGGGGCGCTGTCGCCCACGTAAAAGAGCACCGTATCGGTGACCCACTCGTCTTGCGGCAGCGGCCGGACGATGACCGACAAACCTTCGGCGAAGGCCGCTTCACCGAGGTCGCTCGAGGCGAAGTTCGGATCGTTTTCAAAGCTCGCCAGCGTCCCGGTGTCGAGCGGCGTCTGACTGGCGAGCGCGATAACTTTGTCCAAACCTTCAGGCGCGCTGATCTGAAACGAATAGTTGGCCTCTTCGGGAGGAAAATATTTCGTTTCGCCCGAGCGGAGAAAGTTGTTCTGACCGTTTTCGTCGTAGTTGTTCGGTAAAATCTGATCGATAGAGCCGTCCGAACGGACGTTAAAGAGGTACACGTAAGCGTCTTCAGAAACGCGCACACCGACCCGCACCGCTTCGCCGACCGTGTAGTTCGGTCTGCCGCTACCCGAAGGGTCTTTGTCTAAAAATACCTCGGTTTCAAAAGACGGAAGCGGATTGACGACGATAGCTTCAGGGCTCAGCACGGCCTCTTGCGCCCACACCCCTGAAAACAAACCCAGTACGAGCAAGGCTAAAAGTTTACGCATTTTTTCTCCTTTCGCAGCTTACGCCACTTTGACACGCGTTACTGACGTGAGGCTAGCACACCGCTTTCAAAAGCTCGCGTGTGCAGGACTTAAAGAGACCTTCACGTCCCTCTTTAGCGCCCCTTTAACACCGGCTCATCCGGCGTTTAGGCGGCGCTTTTACCGTAAACCGTACGGTAAGCTGGCCTGATGAGGTAGCGCACTCCGGGAAACCGCGTCCGGAACTGCCTAGAAAACTCGAGGAGACCACTATGAAACTAACCGTTGTACTCAGCCTGCTGTTAACCCCGTTAGCCTTTGCTCAAAACCTGAGCGCCGACGACGTTTTAGCGAAGCTCGAGGCGAAGAGCAGCGCTATCCAAGACGCCAGCTTTCTCCTCACCGGAACCCTTTTCGATACCGACGGGCAAGAGATCGCTTTAGAGGTCGAAAGCCAGTTTATCCCCGGTGAAGAACTTGCCAAAGCCTACTTTCTCCAACCCGACGCGTTAGCCGACAATTTCATCGTCGCCGACGGCGAAACCGTCTACAACTATCTGTTCGTCACGAATCAGGTGACGATCCTAAACGCCGACGACCCCGAAGCCTTGGGCGGCTTGTTGCCCGAGGGCGAAGCTACCGGCGGCGTCAACCTGACGCCGAACCTCGGACGCTTTTTCAGCTCGGACAACTGGAACGCGACCGTTAAAGGCTACGAAGACACGCCGGACGGCCCCGTGTACAGGTTGCGGTTTAACAACGCAGACGAGGGTGCCGACATCGGTTACGTCGAAGCGACGGTTTTAGATAACGAGTGGTTGCCGCAAACGCTGAACTTCGTGCAGCGGAGCGGCGACCCCCTAGCCGAGTTGCAGTTTGGGGACTACCAACTCGATACCGGCTTAGACCCCGCCGAACTCAGGGACATTCCGCAAGACGCGGAGCGGATCGACCAGCGGTAGTACAGTCGCGCGTTACGAAAGTCTACCTAACGCGCGACACGTTTTTACCTGTACTGCTCAGAACGCTTCACATTCGCTTGGGTCTGTGATTTTTTGGATGAAGACACTGAGGCTTTGCAACCCGGTATCTTTTTTCGTAAAAAACGAGGTCTCCGTGCGGTCGTAAGCTTGGCGGTAGTCACCTGTACAGATGCGGTCGTCGCCGTCCGCGTCAATGGCGAAAGTAACGTAATACCCCAACCCTTCATCGTCACCACTAGACGGACTGACCGCCAAAAGGTCTTCTTCGGCGAAAGGGACCGTGGGTCTGACGGCCAAATTAGGAAGGTTAAAAAACTGATTTTTGAGGTTCGTTGTAGGCGCGTCCGCGATGTACCGGTCAAAACCCCATACCTGAACCCTGATTTTTGAATGCGCGTCAAGCTCAACCTTTGCGTCGGCTTTAAGCTTTAGCGTGACCTCGTACCGAGCGTCGGCTTCCGTAAAGGTAAGGGTCGTGCGCCCGTCGCTGTCTTGCAGCTCGAGCCGGTCACCTTCGGTGCGGTAAGCCGTTACTCGGAGGAGCTCGTCTAGATACGCCTCTGCCTGAGCCAATATTTCGGTGTCGCAACCCCTAGTAGTACCGCCAATCTCTCCAAGCTCTAGCTTTGTCGCCGTTACAGTATAGCTGCCCCCGAACGCGTTACAACCGTCGTAACCGCCAAATTGCTCCTGTTCAAAGCTCAGGGTAAGGTTCTTAAAACCGTCTGTAAAGCTCTCTTCTCCAGGAACCATTGGGGACAGATATTCATCGATATAGAGGAGTATCCACTTTTTCTCCTGTAAATCTGCGGCTGGCCGTGTTGGGACAGCGGATGGATTACATGAAACCAAAAGCGCAGCTATCGTCAAGGTGAGGTAGCGCAGTTTCATATCCGGTTCCTTTCTTTGCTCGAGAAGAGTAGACTCGTTCCCCAATAGCGTCAAGTGAGCCAGAAGTTCCATAAACCCGCTGCGGCGACGAGCACATCATCTTCAAAGCCGTCTCTGTGATTGCGGTAAGGGGCAACGAGAACACGGAAACGTTTG
>JAABUN010001325.1_pt1 | contig 55817 bp, 44 predicted proteins | sample 5559311 | NCBI WGS metagenome assembly JAABUN01 (sample SAMN10711877, study PRJNA513370) | rock metagenome | isolation source: Antarctica rocks | place: Antarctica: Victoria Land, Siegfried Peak sud
CATGGGTTGAAATCCATGATTGCGGGCCTACGGCCAACTTGCCACTCCGCACGAAATACGCGAACATTAACGCCCCGCCAGCCACGCCACCGCTTCGCGCACGCCCTCGCCAAACTTCACCTAATGCGTCGCACAGATGCGAGCCGATAAAACCGGCGCCGCCGGTCACTAATATCTTCATGGGAGTGCTCTAATCCGCAAGGCGCGCGCCGCTTCGTCGGGCATTTACAGCGACTTCAAATCGAGCAGGCCAACCGAGGGGTTCCACTGGCAGAACAGGGAATTCTCTAACCTTGAAGGCACGCCATTTGTTGTGTTAAACGGCTCGCGCTCTACGATTCATATTCAAATGGAAAGTAACTCTGCGTTCTCCGCGTCCTTTGCGGTTATACTTTCTCGACTTTGGCGGCGCGCGAAAAGTCTCATGTTGCAACCTATTCTCGGCCACGTCCAGGTGGATTTTAACTACGCCGTCCACTTCACCAATGACCTGTTTGCTCCCGATAACTCTCTGCTGATTCAGGTCGTGCGCGGCGGCGACGCGCTCGCCAGACCCACGCGCATCTTGTGGGTCGTTGACCGCGCCGTTGACACCTGCTGCGACATAAAAGCGCGCATCGAAAGCTACTTTGCCGCACACAATAAACTCGAATTGGCGGGCAAAGTCTTGCTTTTGGAAGGCGGCGAGAACATCAAAAATCGCCCCGAATTGGTATTGCAAATTCAAGAAGCCGTCAACCAAACCGGATTGGATCGCCACTCTTATATCGCTGTCGTTGGCGGCGGCGCGATATTGGACTTGGTCGGCTACGCGGCGGCGACGGCTCATCGCGGCATCCGTTTGCTTCGCGTGCCGACGACGACTTTAAGCCAGAACGATTCGGGCGTCGGCGTGAAAAATGGCATTAACTTTTTCGACAAAAAGAACTTTATCGGCACCTTCGCGCCCGCTTTTGCCGTGCTCAACGACTTCAAATTTCTCGAAACTTTGCCGGATAGAGAATGGCGCGGCGGCATCGCCGAGGCCGTCAAAGTCGCGCTGATTAAAGACGCCGAGTTTTTCGATTTCATCGAGGACAACGCCGAGAAGTTGGCCGAGCGTGACATGGCCGCGATGGGCGAACTGATTCACCGTTGCGCGCAGTTGCACGTTCGCCACATCTGCGAGGGCGGCGACCCGTTCGAGATGGGCAGTTCGCGCCCGCTTGATTTCGGGCACTGGTCGGCGCACAAGCTGGAGCAGGTCACCAATTATCAACTGCGCCACGCCGAAGCCGTCGCGATTGGGCTGGCGCTCGACGTGACTTACTCGGCGTTGCAAGGCTGGATTCGCGACGATGATGCCGAGCGCGTGCTGCAGGTTTTGGAGACCGTCGGTTTCGATTTATACGCGCCCGAACTGGCCGCCCACGCCGAAGATTTGAATCACGCCGACAGCGTGTTTCGCGGTCTGCGCGAGTTTCGCGAACATCTCGGTGGCGAATTGACGATTCAGATGTTGCGTTCCATCGGCGAAGGCTTCAACGTTCACGAAGTTGACAAAGAGCTAATGATGCGCGCTATCAAGCGACTGAAAGCGCGCGCCCAAACGCCCAGTCGCAAGTTGGTCGAGGCGTAAATGGCAACCGTTTCCACCCTGCTTCCGCTTTTTCGCGAACTGAATGATCTCAAACGCATCCGCGTCGCGACTTCGTTCGGTTCGGTCGCCGAACGTTCGTTTCGCCGCAGTTGGTCGCGTCTCATCGCGGGTGAAGCGCTCGAAGCCGTCGCCTCGAAATTTTGCGGCGCGCCTTCGATGCCAGCGCCGATGTTTTGCCGCCCGCATTCGCGGCGCAACTGCGCGCGCAACTTTCGGAAAAACCGTCTGATTCGCTCACAATCCTAAATGTCGGAGATGTGAGTAAGGAGGCGATTACGACGGTCTTCGATCATGCGGGCGCGTTGTTGATTGGTTCGCGCTCGTTTGCGCGCGAAGTCGAGGAGAATCATGGCACACCGTTGGACAGATTCACCATCGTGCCCGGCGCCGTTGACGCGACGCGGTTCGTGCCGCGCGACGGCCTGAAACTGGGCGAACTGTGCGACCCAAACGCGCTGGTTTTGCTGTATCACGGTCGCGTTGACCGGCGCAAAGGCGCGCTCGATTTGCTCGATGCTCTATTGAAGCTGCGCGAAAACTCCAGCTGGCACGGCGTTCGCGTCATCTATTCGGGCATCGGCCCCGACTTCGATGCGGTCAACCAGAAAATCATCGAGTTAAACCTCTCCGAGGTTGTTGATGTTTTGGGTTACGTCGAATATGCCGACGTGCCCGCAATTTACCAGAAGGTCGATATATTTCTGTCGCCGACCTATGCCGAAGGGTTTAGCAATACGATTCTCGAAGCGATGGCGAGCGGTTTGCCGGTGGTCTCGTGCGAAGCCGTTGGTGTGGTGGATTGCCTGACCGACAATGTCAACGGTTTGCTGGTGCAGCCCGGCGATATTGCGGCGTTGGCCGGTGCCATCGAGCGCATTCTGGAGGATGATGATTTGCGTGCTCGTCTGACCGAAGCGGCTTATAAAGATGCGCACGAACTGTATAGTTGGCCAGTTGTGGCGCGGCAGATCATGGATGTTACCGATGAAATCGCGGGCACGCAGCCGGATATTGATTGGCAGTTGAGCGAGCCGATAGATTTGAGTTGTCGGTTTCGCGAGGCGCCACATTTGTTGTAAAAGGATAAAGACTGAAGGATAAAATTCCCGAAATCCCCTCTTATCCTTCAGCCTTCCATCCTTCAACCTTCCCTCATGCCCCGCGCCCTTTTGCTTTCGCCTCATCTCGATGACGTCGCTCTTTCCTGCGCCGCGACCGCGCGCCACTTGCTGCGCGGCGGTTGGGAGGTGCGGTTAATTACCATTTTTACCCGGTCGGTCGAAAACCCGCAGGGGTTTGCCCTCGCGTGCCAGTTAGACAAAGGTTTGTCGCCCGATGTCGATTATATGGAATTGCGTCGCGCCGAAGACCGCGAGTTTTGCCGAATTATCGGCATCGAGAATTATGAACATTGGCCATTCGCCGAGGCGCCGCATCGCGGCTACGATTCAGCGTCCGAACTGTTCGCGGGCGTGCATGAGGGCGACGAAGTTTGGCGCGACATCGCCGAAAAACTGCGCGCAATCGAGACGCCCGATACGGTCTTTGCGCCGCAGGGATTGGGCAATCACGCCGATCATTTGCAGGTGATTCGCGCCGTGCGCGAACGCAGTTGGGACGCGCAGGCGTTCTGGTATCGCGACACGCCTTATGCGATTCGCCAGCCCGACGCGGCGCCATCGGAACTGTTGCCGCCCAATTTAAGCGGCGGCTTTGTGGTGTTTGACGAGGCCGAGTTGAAGGTTAAAATCGCCGGATGTTGCGCTTATACGTCGCAAATCGGGTTTCAGTTTGGTGGCGCCGAGGGAGTGGCGCGGCAATTGACGGAGTTTCATCGGGCCGAAGCTCGTGTTGTGGGGCGCGAACCGTTGGCAGAGCGGTTTGTGGTGGGCGGGTAAGTTTGTTTGTGGTCTATGGATGATTGTGGTAGGTTTCGGCGGGCGTTACGTTTTTCCCTCACCCACTGCCTTGGCTCCGCCAGGCGACCACTCTCCCGGAGAGAGAAGGAGCTACCCGCAAGAAGATAATATCTGTCAGAACTAACTTCTGAGTAAGTTCTGGCAACTCATTCTTTCGAGCGGGTAGCTCCTTCTCTCTCCGGGAGAGTGGTCGCCTGGCGGAGCCAAGGCAGTAGGTGAGGGAAAAACGTAACGCCCGCCGAAACATGAGCTATCCGCCACATAAACACGCCACACAACGAACCATTCCAATCCATCATGCAAAACTCCATTACCCAACAAGCCGTCGCCAAATACCGCGCGGCTTTGCCCGCAGGCGAGCTAAACGAGTTCGCCCTGTCCAACGCCGACCGTTTGGGCATTCATTGTCATTCGGCGATCTTTTATCCTGCCGAGGGGCCGCATAAAGGCGGTGTCGGTTATGGCCTGTCGCCCGATGCCGCGCAGTGCGGCGCTTATGGCGAGCTGACCGAAGATTTCTGGGCGCATCAGGCGCTGGAAGCATGGCCGCGCATTCACGCTTCGTTCGCCGAATTGAAAGCGGAGAAACGCGACGCGATAGACCCGCTCGATTTATGTCTGGAGGCGGGCAGTCTCTACGACGAACATCTCAAATTAGACTGGGTCGAAATTGATCGCTTGGGCGGCGACAATGTTTGGGTGCCGTTGGAATTCGTGGCGTGCGGCTGGAGCGATTTGCCCGAACAGGGCAATGCGGCGTTGGGCCCATCACGGCGTGGATTTTTGGTGACGCCCATCACCAACGGCTTGGGCGCCGGAACGAGTCGCGAAATGGCCATCGTTCACGGGTTGCTGGAGCTGTTGCAGCGCGACGGTAACGGTCTTTCAATTCGCGCGCTCGCGACCGGTGACGCGATTGATTTAGACACGATTCACGATCCGGTCGCGCGCGAATTATTGGACAAATTCGAGCATATGGGCGTGGATGTCGTGGTGAAATTGGCCTCGACCGACCGTGATATTCCTGGGTTTTATGTGTCGGGCACTGACCGCGCTGATGCTGCGAACGGCGCATCGGGCGTGATGGCGTTGGGCGGCGGCGAAGCGTGCCATCCGGTCGCGGTCGTGGCGTTGCGCAAAGCGCTGCTGGAGTTCGCGGCGGCGCGCGCGCGCATCGCGTTTTTTCATGGGCCGCTGGCAATTGCCGAACGCGTTGCGCCCGCCGGGTATTTGGACGAGTTTCGCGAAAACTTCGCGCCCCATGATGAAGAACAACGCGCCCTCGAAAGCCTGAGCGCGTGGGCGAAGCTGTCGCTCGATGAAGTGCGGGCGAATATGGCGCCGGTTCATCGCGTGGAAAAATGGATTGACTTCGCCGTTGTGCCCACGCAACCCGAAGCGTTGGCCGACGATAAAAGCGCGCTATTGGAATACGTCGTCAGCCAATTACGCGATGACGATTTGGAAGTGTTAGTCGCTGATTTCTCGCCGGTTGACGACGAGGTCACTTCGGTCAAAGTTATCGTGCCTGGCCTGGAAGTCGAGACGCTTTCTTACGGTCGCATCGGGCGGCGCAACGTCGAACGTTTAATCGAAATCGCGCGCGCGGGCGGCCCGATTCTGGCGGGTATCGGTGCCATTATGCCGGGGGCGCAACCGGTTCTATTGAGCGTCGAAGCCCAGGCGAAATTGGGCGGCGCGGCGTGGTTCGATGCGGACGAAGCAGCCAAAGTCGTCGGGCCGTTGTATTCGATTTATCGCGAACCAGGCCGTCACGCGGTCGCTTTACTGGCGGATGTTGGATAACGGATGGCCAATGGGTTTTCGGCGGGCATTATCCGCCATCCGCCAATTCGCCATCCGCCAATTCGCCATCCGCCATCCGATTTTCTGTCAAACTGCGCACGAAAATTATGGCGCCCTCTTCTTCCGATTCTCCGCGAATTTTAGTCACCGGCGGCGGCACGTCGGGCCACGTCTCGCCCGCGCTCGCCATCATCGAGACGCTCCGCGAGTTGGCGCCCAATGCCAGCTTCCTTTATATCGGCTCCAAAAAAGGCATCGAACGCCAACTCGTCGAAGGCGCGGGCATCCAATTCGTGGCGATTTCGACCGGCAAACTGCGCCGCTATATCTCGCCCGAAAACCTGATTGACCAGTTCCGCATTCCGGTCGGGTTGGGGCAATCGCTTTATCAGATCAAACGTTTCAAGCCCGATGTCGTGTTGGCGACTGGCGGTTACGTCACCGTGCCGCCCGTCGTGGCGGCGGGGCTAAACAAAATTCCGATTTTGATTCACGAACAGACGGTTCAAATTGGTCTGGCCAATCGCATCAACGCGCGTTTTGCGTCGCGCATCGCGCTGTCGTGGGAAGGTGCGATGCAGTCGCTCAATCCGCGCGCCAGGCAAATCGCCTGGGTCGCGGGCAATCCGGTGCGCGCCGCGATTTTCGGTGGCAGCGCCACCGATGCGTTGGAACATTTCGCGCTATCGCACGAACAGTTACCGACGATTTATGTGACCGGCGGCAGCCTGGGGGCGCGGGTGATTAATCGCGCGGTCGAAGCGTGTCTGCCGCAGTTGTTGGAGCGCGCGCGCGTGATTCATCAGTGCGGCGAGCAGTCCGCCGAAAAGGAAAGCGATTTCGACCGTCTGACGCGCGCGCGGCTGGTGTTGCCCGATCGTTTGCAGCAGCGTTATGTGTTGAGCAAGTTCATCCGCGACGAACTGCGCGATGTGCTGGCTCTGGCCGACCTGGTCGTCGGACGCGCGGGCGCCGGAACGGTAACGGAAATGTGCGCGGTCGGCAAACCGGCGCTTTACGTTCCTCTGATGCCGACGGGCGGCGACGAGCAAACCAAAAACGCCACGATGGTGGTCAATGCGGGCGCCGCGCGCATCCTAAAACAGGCCGATTGCGATGGGCCGAATTTGCTGAAGGCGGTCGAGGAACTGCTGCGCGACTCCAAAGATTTGCGGCAAATGGGTGAGGAAGCGCGCAAGCTGGCCAGACCTGCGGCAGCCCGCGATATTGCGCGCGCCGTGCTGGAGCTGGCGGGCGGCTAGGCGAGTGGTGGGTGGAATTTACTTCGTGTAAAATTCCCCCGCGTGCTTCAAAGGAGTTGCGGCGGACAGGCTTTGTAAACGCGCGACCACCCCGCAAAGCGTCGCTCAAGTCAACCGCAAAACCGGCATTTCGCCCGCGTCGCAATCGTCGGATTTCGACTCGCGCTGCGCTCGCTGCGCCATCCCGCACTGAACTGAGTGAAAACATTCGCGTGTTTTTTGCCAGCCGAAGATGGCCCAGCTATAGGGCCAGACATCCCAGGGGTTTTCGTCATCTTCGAGATCGGCGAAGCGCTCTTGCATATCCTGGAGTTCTGCGTTGAGTTGCTGCATCTGGTGGCGCAGCGATTCCATTTCTGGAGTGGTGTGTTTGGTGTTGTGATTCATGGTTTAATTCTCGCAAGTCGCGCCTCTTGTCGCTCTGGCGCACGTTACGGCTGTCGGGGAAGAGTGGTGAGTTGCGATTATCGGCGTGAATTTTCTGACTCACCACCCATAACTCACCCCCCGCAACTCTTCCCTAAAACACGCCCGAATAGCAATATAATCTGCCGCCTTCGGGCACGATGGCGGCTTTGCGGCGCACTAAGCGAAGTTGGTGCAGGCGGGCGATACGGTTGTTGCAGGCCGTCACCGATTCGAGATGCAGGGCTTCGACGACATCGCGAACCGTCGCCTGGCCCTGATTCATCACGGCGCCCAACGTCTCAATGAGGTGGTCGGGCAGCTTGCCAATGACGCGCCATTTCACCATAGACGATCCGCTTTCGCGGGCGTCGTCGTCGCGCGCGAGCGTGAGTTCGAGTTGCGGCAGTTCGGAGAGCGGGACGGTAATCGCCGCCGCGTCGCGCTGCGATAAAGCAACTTCGACGTTTTCCAAAAGGGCAATCGAAACCGGATCGTCTTTGACGATCAAAACCAGATAACGGTCGGGATACTCCTTGCCGCTCATGCGCGAAAAGATCGTGCCCAGAGCTTCGTCGGCGAACGAATAATCCATCATCTCGACGCCATCGAAATCAATCGCCAAAACGCCGCCCGCAGGTAGTGCCCGCAACGCTTCGTCTATCGATTCCTGAACCTGCCGTCCCAAAGGACGCATCGCCAGAAACGGCCCGAACTCGCCCAATGATTTTTTGTGCATCTTTGCCATCGTGTGTTTTCCTCGCTCCTTATACAGAGAGTTTGCGGCGCCCGCGCGCTCCACTTATTTCACTCTTGTCAATGAAACGACCTTCATTCATTATAAAGCGGATGGGCAATGGCGTCAAGGGCAAAACAATTGCGGCGCTGTTACTCCGTTCTCCATCAATGGCGTGTAAAGACGGGAACAGAAGGAGTGGGAGCGACGTGGCTAAAGCAAAAGTGCTTGGCAGGTATTACTTTAGCCACGTCGCTCCCGCCCCGGGTTCTGTTCCCGTCTTTGCGCGCCATTGATTGCCCCTTGAGTTATCCGTTGCCCGCAAAGCGCGCAACTTTGGCGCGCCTGGGCGCTTCCAATTGCGGTGCGCTCAAAAGGCGCATACTCTCCGACTTCAAGGCAAATCCGCGTGGCTTACGTTCCTAATCCCGATTCCAATCTCTCGCCCTCGACCGAAACTCTGACCGACGAAGAACCCGCGATTTCTGGGCGCACCCAAAAAGACGCGACCATCGCCGGAGCGACGGTGGGTATTGGCGCGCTGCATTTCGTGCGCTTCATCATCGGTTTCGTGGCGCAACCGCTCATCGCGCATAACCTCGGTTTGCGCTGGCAGGCCGACGTTTATCAGGTCGCCACTGATATCGTGATGCGCTTCTGGCTCGTCTTCGAGAAGGTCATCAATCCGGCGTTTCTGCCCAACTTCATTGCCGCGCTCAAAGAAGAGGGCGAAGAGCGCGCCTGGCAATTTTGCTCGACCGCCATCTGGATCGTCTCGGCGCTGTTGCTCGGCGCGAGCGCTTTGGGCTGGGCGTTCATGCCGCAGTTGGTCGGCTTGCTCTCGCAAAAAGCGGGGCCGCAACAGGTCGCCCTCACCATCGAAATCGCGCGCGTCCTGACGTTCGGCCTGTTCTTTCTGGGCTTCTCGTCGCTGACTTATACCATTCTCAACGGCTACAAACGTTTCGTCTACGCCGCGATGGGCGACGCGTTTTGGAAATTGGGCGTCTTCGTCGGCGCGGCGGCGGCCTACTTTTTGTATGGCAAACAATTGGACGTGCTCGCCAGTTTGCCCAACCCCACCGCCGCGCAGGAAGCGCTGATCATCGTTCTGGCGATCAAATCGTTGTGGCTCATCGTCGGAGGATTCTTGGCCGGTGCCATCGGCAAACTGTTGCCGCATATCTTCGCCATCGGCCCCAAATGGCGTTTGCTGCGCCCGAAAATTGACTGGAACGATCCGCTCACGCGTTCGATGGGAGCTTTGGCCGTGCCGCTACTTTTGGGCATCATCGTGTCCGAAGCGCGCGGCTTTTATCTGGTGCGATTGGCCGACGATCCTTCGATTCAAATCGCCGCCAGCCGCGCGGCGCTCAAGTGGTCGCGCATCATCGGCGACAATTTGATTCAGTTGTTTCCCTACGCCTTGTCCATCGGCATCTTCCCGTTTCTGGCGAACTTGGCGCGCGAGAAAGATCGCCAGCCGCTCACCGACACTTTGATGGGCGCGCTACGCGTTTGCATTTTCGTGTTCGTGCCCATCACGGCGATTCTGATTGCCCTGCGCGAGCCGCTACTTCGCGCCGTCTGGGAAGGCGGACGCCTGACGCAGGCCGATACCGTCGCCATGACGCCGCCGTTTATCGCGTTCACCCTGGGCCTGGTTGGGTTTGCCTGCGAAATGATGCTCAACCAGACTTTTTACGCCATGACGCGCGCCTGGACGCCGACGATTATCGGCCTGGTGACCTCGGTGTTGTGGGTGATTTTGGCGAAGTGGGGCGTCGAAGGTTTGGGCTGGGGACTGGCCGCGATTGCCGGAGCCGAATCGATCTCGAAGACGGTGAAATGTCTGATTATGTGGGTTTGGCTGCGCCCGCATCTGGGCGACGTGAAGACGCGCGACAACGGATTATTTCTGGGCAAAGTCATCGTCGGCGCGGCTTTGGCGGCGCTGGTTTCGTGGTTGCTGGTCGGTCAGTTGCAGCCCGACGACAACGCGGCGCGCTTCAAGTTGAAGATGCTGGGCGCCGTCGCGCTTTCGGGCATCGGCGCGATGGGCGTTTACGCGATATTTGCGAGCGTCTTGCGCGTGGACGAGATGAAGTTCGCGCGCGCGGCGCTGGGCAAGGTGAGCGGGAAACTGCGGAGATAGGTTTTGCGGAAAGCGCGAAGGTTCTTCCCTCACCCCGCCTTCGCAGAGCACCCGCACCCCTCTCCCGGAGGGAGAAGGGAAGGCGCGCACAGTTACGGTTCCGAGCTGACTTCAAAGTTTCAAGATAGTTCTATAGCCTATCTGTGCGCGCCTTCCCTTCTCCCTCCGGGAGAGGGGTGCCTGAGCTCTGCGAAGGCGGGGTGAGGGAAAAACCTTCGCGCTTTCCGAAAAACCATCCAATTTAACCCATACCCTGACGGGCCTGAAATATCCGACCAAAGCGCGCGCCGAACGCGCCCGCCAACGTGCCGCCCGCCTGATTAACGGTTTCGCGCATCGCGAACGATGACGGCTCTTCGAGGCGCGGCGCTAATACAAAGGCGTTGAGCACGCGCGGCACAATCGAGAGCGCGAAGATGAGTTGGTAATGCGAGAACTCGATATGGGCGAACTCAACGCGCGTGTTTTGAAGCGCGCCCGCCAGCGTGCCAGCGCCCCACGAAGTCAGGGCGAAGGCGGTGCCCGCGCAAATCGAGAACAAGGCCGTCAACATCGGGCGCGGCAAATGCGGGACGGCGCGCGTGATGAAGTTGAAATTACTAATTTCGTAGGCCGCGACCAAAAAGCCCGACACGAACAGCATCAACGCCAGCGCGAACGCCGAATCGGGCGTCGCCAGAGTCCAGCCCACCGGCACGATGATTAAACCAATCGAGGCGAACCGTTGCATCGGGCGCGTGCCGTAAGTTTTGGCGATGTGGCCCCACCATTTTGACGAAACCGCCATGCCAAGCAGAGGACAGACCGTCAACAAAAAGCCGGTTTGTGTTTTAGAAAACTCCAACTGTTCCAGACAAAATAGCCAGGTCAGCGGGCCGAGCGTCGCGAAGCCGATCATCGCCACCACGATAAACGTCAGATAACGCCGCACGATACGCTCGCGTAGCGGTTCCTTGATGGACTGCCAGAACGAAGGAATCTCTTCTTTGTCGTCGGAAGTTGGCACCTCGCTGACGCCAAAGAAAACCGCGATGTCCATCACGCCGCAGACCGCCGCGCCCATCAGGATGATGCTGTAAAACATCAACGGCGGCAGGGCGCCCCCAGTGGCCTCTTTGACCCAACCGGCGCTATCGCCCAGAAAGCCGCCGACCAAAACCGCGCAAATTCCGGCGATGGTGCCGACTTGATAACGCCGCGACCAGAACGCGGGCCCGACGCGACCGGGCACGAGGCCGCTCATCCACACGAAGAATGACGGCCCGGTGAAAGCCTGTCCGACGCTCGACAACAAGACGCAACCCATGAACGCGGGCAGCAATTGTTCGCGCGTGAGTAAGCCTGGGAACGCGCGATAGAGCCAGGGCAGCGATGCCGCCAATATCCACAACAAACGGCAGAACAGACCCATCGTCACCATCATGGCGCGGGCGCGGACGCGACCCTGCAACAGGCGCGCGGCGGGGATTTGCAGAAATCCCATCAATGGATAGATACCCGCGAGCAAACCAAACTGCGCTTCCGAAGCACCCAGTTGCCGCGCGAACGAGGCGTAAATCGCGCCCGCCGACAGTTGAAAGAAGATCGCGCCGAACGCCCAACCGATGATGACGCGGTTCATGGAGAGGCGGAGTTGTGCGGGGCTGAGGCGAGATTCGGACATGACGGAGGGGCAAACAAAAAGAACGACAACGAGATGTCGTTCTTTCATTGGTCTGGCCAGCAATAACGGTAGATTAGTGCGCCAGACGAGCGGCGGCAAGGTTTGCTGCGTTAAGAAAGGGGAAAGCCATTGTAAAGTCTCAGACTTCTCATGAACCGCGCGCGTAAGCAAGTCGGGCCGCCGCCAAGTTCTACTTTCCCCCTTTGTATCGGAAATAGCCAAAGTGTGCAGCGGCCCGACTTGCTTACGCGCGCGGTTCATAAGGAGCTGGATTCTCCTCGTGAAGAAACGCGTCTTGCGACGACACGCCGCGAAATTTTATGGTGTAGAAAACATTTCGGTCAGCCAAATATCGCCCGAACTGTTGGCGACCAAACCGACGCCGACCGAGTTGGCGCTGCCCAGCAGAATATTGGCGCGATGACCGGGCGAATCCATCAGCGCTTTGTGGGCGACGCGCAAATCTTGCTCGTTGAGAAACGAGCGGCTGCCCCAGGCGCGATAGATGTTTTCGCCGATCAATCGCGGCGTGCGCCCGGTGCCTTCGATGTAACGGTCGAGCGGATTCTCCAGGCCAGGCGTCGGGCTTTCGTGGGCGAAATAATGCTTGTCGCGCATCTCGGCGGCGTGCGCGCGACCGACATCGGCCAAATCGTCGTTCCAGGTCAATTCGTTCAAGCCCTGGGCGACGCGCTCCTGGTTAATCAGACGGAAAATCAACTGTTCTAATCTGGCGACGCGCGCATCGTTGTTGCGTATGCGCGCGCGATTGCCGTTGAAATTGGCGCGATTATCCGAGGGCGCGGCCATCGGCGTCTGTTCGCGCCCGCCAATGCTTTCGAGGAACACGCGCGACATCGGCGACGGAGCGGGCACGCGTTCGAGCGTGCGCCGCGCGGCCTCGGTCTGACCGCCGCGCTGTTGCAGATAAGCCAGCAGATTGGCGTTGCTTTCGGCCAGCGGCACGCGCGCGGCGGCGTTTTCGAGCGTCGCCTGAGCGCTGCTTAAGCGACCGGCGCTGATCTGGTCGAGCGCGGCGCCGAACTGGGCGAAATTAGTGCGGTCGTCGGTGGAATCGGAGTGGGCGGCATAGCCCACGCCAAAGGCGCTGGCGAGCGCGACGGAGAGCAGGATAAGGCGAGAAGAACGTTGTTTCATCGGGAAGCGCGCCGGGCGCGCGCCGAGAACAGACGGAGGAATCGCGCGAAAGTTGCAAAGGGGCCGGTGCCACATCCCTTTACCACCAATTGAGGCTGAGTAGTTCCCAATTGCGACAGTAAAAATCCGCCGCCGAAAACTTCTACCGCAACGTCACGATGAGCGGTTGACTGTTCTGACGCAAATCGAAGGGCACCGTCACCGTGCGTTCGCCCTGCGTCACCGTTATGTCGTAATGCCCCAGATAACCGCGATCACGAATGGAACCCTCGGCAGAGGTTTGGGCGGTGAAGTCGGTGTTCCACTTTTCCTTGACCAACTGGCGATAGGCTTCGCCCAACGGCGTCAGAGTTCCGTCGGGATTGACGGCCTCTTCGATGCCCCACATCTGAAAACCGCGGACTTCGGGATGGCTGAAAAGCATCGTCAAAAAGTCGCGCGTCCAGTCGGCTTTGAGCGCGTCATCGTCGCCCGCGACGGTAAATTCGGTCACGCGAATCGGCAGGCCCAACGCCGCGAAACGGTTTAACACGCGCTCAACATACATCGGCGAAGGCACCGTCGCGCCAAAATGCCCCTGCAATCCCAAACCGTCTATGGGCGCGCCGTTGTCAATCAGGTAGCGCACGTTGTCCTCGTAAATTTGCTGCGTTGGGCCGTCGGTCGTCTGCGACAAAATCGCGTAATCATTGAGAATCAGGCGCGCGTTGGGCAAACGGTTGCGCGCGCGTTTGAAGTAATCCACCATCACCGGTCGCCCGATAATGTCCATCAAATCGTGGTTGTCGCGCGGCTCGTTGACCACGTCCCACTCGCTGACATAAGGCGCCGTCGTCTGCGTGATCTCGTCAATGTGGCTCAAAACCAGGCGCTGCAATTCTTCGGGCGTCGCGGTTGACTTGGCCGATTCGCTCGGTTTCTCGGCGTCTTTATCCTCCAATTTTTTCATAAAAGCAGGCATATTGTGAAAGCTCGGCCACACCAAAACGTGACCGCGAATTTCCATGTTGTGCGCGCGCAACCATTCCAAACCTTGCAGCGTCATCGGCGAACTGAGCGTTTCGCCCCATTCGCCCGACCAGGCTTCCCACTTCAGGCTGTTATAAAACGAACCGGCGTTAAACAGTTCGGCAAAGCGCGCGCGGTAATTGGCGTTTTCCGGTTTGTCGTCGCTTAACAAAGTCGAGGGGTTGATGGCGCTCCCAAACGAAAACGCGTGCTTTTTGAGCGCGACGTGAACCGCCGCGTCGGGCACGACTTTGCCGGTGCGATCAATGACTTCGACTTCAAAGGGCGCCATCCGATTGACGCGAATCCGTTCGGCGGCGGCGGCGCGCCAGGCGGCATTGGCTTCGCGACCGGCGTAGGTCGAGCGCGTTTCGGGCAGAGAAGCGACCGCAGTGCCCGTTTTATAAGCGATGATCTGGGCGCCGCCGACTTCGATGGTTTGTGGCACCAAACCGAAACTGAGCTTGAGCGCCAATTCTCCCGGCGCGTAATCCTGGCTGATGTTACCGCGCATCACGAACTCTTTCCATTGCTCGCCCATGCTGAAACTGCGCGAAAATTCGACCGTCCAGGGCGGGCTGGTTTTGCCCATCGTGGTGACCAGCAAACCCTGACCCGATTCGTCGCTGGTCTGAATCGCGCGCGCCCAGAACCGCACCAAGACCGCCTGACCTTTCTCGAATTTGGCGCGCGGATCAACGCGCGTTTCCATATTCCACGAGTTGCCGCGCTTGTGGGAAGTCACGCGAATCGCGTTACGGAAACCAGGGCCGCTCACCTTGACGCGCTGGGCGACGCCGTTCTCGTTAGCGGTGGCATCGGACTTGTCGTAGATGCTCAAGTCGTCTTGGCCCAACAGCGCTTGCCCGCCCGCCGGAGTGAGGATCGGGGCATCGGTGGCGGGCGCCTTGACTGCTTGAGCTTGGGCGATTTCAGAGGTGAAAGGCGCGATTAACAAGGCGCCACCAAGGGTGATATGCAACATCAAAGCGCGAGTTGGCGTGAGGAAAGGAATTTTTATCATGGGGAGAGTTGCAAGTAATAAGAGTATCAAGAATTGGGGAAGTTGGAGATAAGCAATACACAAAATCTGCTCTGCGACTGCGCCGCACTAACCACAATGCTTCACCTGTCTTATAATTGAATGCGTGATTGCTCTCTCGCGCCCTCTTCTGCTCTGGCTGGTTTTCCTGTGGGCTTTGTCGGGTGTCGCGCGCGCGCAGACGCCGACGCCCACGCCTAAAGGCCCGTTGCAGATGGCGTTGTCATCGCCGCTCGCTTTTACCGCGCAACCACTCGCGCTTTCGGTCAAGACGGGCCGTTGGTTTCCCGTCGCCGTCAACTTGTCCAATACCGGCGCCGACGGCGTGCAGGGCGAAGTGCGATTGCGTCTGGTCAGTTCGGGCGGCTTCGAGGTCGCGCCCAACGATTTTTACTCAACGGTTGATTTGCCCTCGAACTCCAACAAAGTCGTCTGGCTCTACGGGCGCATGGAGCGGCCCAACGTTAGCGGCTTCGAGGTCACCTTTTCCGGTCGCGGTTTTCGCCCGCTCAAGCAAGACGTCGCCGTCGCGCAACTCGACGAAGAGCAGCGTTTGGTCGTCACCATCGCCGACACCGACGATGGATTGCAGGGCGCCTTGAAGAGTCTGCGCGCCAACGGTCTGTTTCGCGGCGGCAAGAAGCCGCAGTTCAACGCCAACCTGCAACCGGTTCGCTCGCTTCAGGCGGCTTCGGCGGATGTGCCCGACCGTTGGATCGGTTTCGACGCCGCCGATTTGGTGGTTTTGGGCGATTTCGTTCACACGTCATTGGCGCCCAAACAGTTGGATGCCCTGCGCGGTTGGGTGCAGGGCGGCGGCAACCTGGTCGTGGTCGGCGGCAACAACGCCGCGCGTTTGAACTCGTCGCCGTTGCGCGATTTGTGGCCGATTGCGCCCGCGACATCGGCGCCCGCGAGCGCTGCGGAAGTGCAGAAGTTGGCCACACGTTACGCGCCTAATCCGCAAAATGGCGCCGACCGCTTGGGCGGCGCGCCCGTCGTCGTGGTGCGCGGCAATTTGGACGCGGCGGCGACCTTAAAAGATGGCACGCGCGAAGTGCCGATGTTCGCTCAGGGCGAGCGCGGGGCCGGACGCGTTTTGCAGTTGGCCTATAATCCTGGTCAGCCGCCGTTCGTCGGCTGGAGCGGGCAGGGCCGTTTGTGGCAGGACATCTTCAATTTTCAGGTGGACGTGAAGCGCATCGAAACCGGCGATACCGAGTTCATCTCTTACGGTTCGCCGCAGGGCAACCCCAATTTCAACGGCGGCTACGATCCCAGTCAGGCGCCGACCGCGCCGACTAATCAAATTCTGAAAGGTTTGAGTCAGGTCAAGCAGCTCAAGATGCCGCCGGTTTCGCAGATCGCCTGGTTTTTGGCGCTTTATGTGTTCTTTCTGGTGCCGGTCAATTACGCGATTTTACGCTTGATGGACAAGCGCGAACTCGCCTGGGTCACCATCCCGATTATCGTGGCGGTCTTCTCGATTTTCGCCTATAGTGCGGCGCTCTCAATTCGCGGGACGGCGATTTTAACCCGACAGGTGGACGTAGTGCAATCGTCATTGGGTTCGGACAAGGCGCGGACGGATTCGCTGTTGTGGCTGTTTTCGCCCAAGCGCACGACTTATACGCTTGAGTCGAGCGTGCCGGGCGCCGTCGTCAGCGATTACGCCAACAAAGTGGGCGCCGAGCAGGGCGCGTTTTCCATTCTGGAGCCGGGCGATAACGCCAGTTTCGCCGTTGAGCGCGCCAACGTGTGGATGTGGACTGACCGGGCGTTTAGCGGTCAGGCCATCGGCGATCTGGGCAAGGGCGTCACGCTGAACGGCAATGCACTCCACAACGGCACTCCGCTCGATTTGCGCGGCGCGGTCTGGGTCAGAGATAGCCGCGTCTGGGGTCTGGGCGACATCAAACAGGGCGCTTCGGCTACTATCACCGGTGAGGGCACGGCGACATCGGGCGCCGACTTGCCGGGCGCCATCGCGAGCGCGGCGAAGTTGGACAAAGTTTTCGACGAAAGCACATTGTCCAACGGCATTCCGTCCAACGCGATGCGATTAGCGTTGGGCGATAATCTGGGCAAGCTCAACGCCGATCCGATGTTGGTGGCGTGGAGCAAAACCTCGCTGGCGCCGATTCCGGTCGGCGACACGCGCGGCGATAACCTGACGCTCATTATCATGCGCGCGGGCAACTTGAACGGGGCGTTGGCGGCGCGCACGGCGACGCTCAAGCCGGTTTCGTTCGTGCCGTTCGACCCATCCACGACCGCCGATCCGACGGGCGGCGGCTATCAGATTTACAACGCGACTCTGCCCACACAGGAGAATTTGGTGTTGCAGGCGCGCGGTCTGGGCATCAGTTCCAACCCCGACGCGCCGCCGCCGATGGGCCGCTTTGGGCGCGGCACCGTCGTCAATCCCACGCCAACGCCGACGCCTCCACCGGGTGCAGAGCCGGAGACCTGGGTGCATTTCGAGGTGTTGGATGCGCGGAGTGGCAAGTGGATGCCGCTCGAAGGCGAGATGAAACGCGACAGTTCGCCCGCGCGCGGCTGGAATTTTCGCGCGCGCATCAACCCACAGATGGCGCGAATGCCCGACCGTCTGCTGAGTGTGCGGGCGCGTTTGGATAACGCGCAGGCCAAGGTGTCGAGCATCGGCATTGGGTAAGTTCGCATATTGGATTCAAATTGTATATTCAGATCCTCACTGACGTCTGTGAACTGCGCAAAACATTTTAATCAACACGGATAATTTCACCAATTAGCAATGGTAGGTAAATAAATGCAAGATGATCATTTATAATTGCAATGAGGATTAAATTCCTCAAGGAAAACTATGAAAAAATCACTTGGCTTGTCCATCATCGCAACAGTGGTATCCGTGCTTAGCTCCTCCGCATTTGCGGGTAGCTACCAAATCGTCGTAGACCTGACGGGGAAGCCGATGAATGCTTACCAAAAGCTTTCAGTTTCCTGTCCTCAGAAAACGTGGGGGCCCTTCGAGCCGACTGGCACAAACTTCGATGGTAAAACCTACTCGAACTATGACCCCCAGAGGACAAGCACTGGGAGTCGGCCTCTCAAAACAGCGATCTCAACGGCAAGATTCCAGTGGGTGCCAGCTGATGAATACGACCTTTCTCCTCCTGCCGATTTTAAGTTATCGCACACCTACGACGTGAAGGTCAATGCCACTGTAAAACGCAATAACTATGGGGCAGCTGGCAGTGCGACCATAGAAACCGATCCATACAAAATCTACGGTGTCTCTGCCAATTCCTCGGATACCAGCTACGATCCTCCGCCACTCGCACAGACTCCATCATACACCAATATGGATCAAGGTTTTCGTCCGGGCCAATTGGAGGCGTTCGATGTCACTGATTCAATCGGTATTAAGACTTCAGTTAATGCTACTGCCTGGCCAGGAACGGGCGGCGTAGTCACCGTTTCGAGTTCGGCCTCGATAGAAACAACCGAACTGAAAGTTATTACAAGTCCTTGAACAACCAGTGCTGGTCGGAATTGCGCAACTGTGCAATCCCGACCAGCACTGTGTAGGAAACCGTTGCAAACATGAAACATCGCTTAAGAACTGGATTACTGCTGGGCGCCTTGATTCCGATGTCAGGCGTGATCGCACGCGCCGAACCGTTGGTGCCGGATGAGGTCACCAATCAAATGATCAGTGCGCCACTGAACACGGCGAACATGGACGATTACCTGCTCGATATGGCGCGTTCGACAAATGTGAACGTCATTGCCGATGCAACTGAGTTTCCTGCGGAGTCTTCGGTAATCCCTTATCCAGCCACATCGGGAACTGTCGCAGGGTTAAAGGGTGACAAACCGGATCATTGGAGGTCTGCGCTCATCATTATCATGAATGAGTTTGCGGCGCAAAAGAGATTGAGTATGCTGCGGGCTGGCGCGCGCACCTTTCTGTTTTGGAGCGAGCCCGACCCACGTCAACTGCTCGAATTGCAAGGAGAACTCACCGATACCACCGAAGCCGCTCGCTGGGCAGAAGCGATTGCCTCGGCCCAGGCCAACGGCGTGTCCGATGACCAAATCATTCGCGGCAAGCTCTCCGATGAGCGGTTACGAGACGTGCTATCGGAGTATTTGAGCGATGAACACGGGTGGAAAGGAACCGTCGCCCAGCGCAATGATCATGTGGATATTCAGGTTTCCATCGACAAACTGCCGCCCGATTTGCGCGCCCTGGTCTTATTCGATTTAAGAAATATGTTGATAAATAATTGGAGTTATAAGTTGACTCAGGATGCTTACTGGAATACGGCTCGTATTCACCTCGTTGATAGCGATGATCCAGCTATAGAAGTTACTTATGATATTCCCAAAAAAGAAGGCGAAGTAGATACAGATTACAATTACACGTTGACGACATTAGATGCGGCCAACAAAGCGCTGACATCTGTTCCGATTGCTTCGATGCAGGAACCTGTCGTTACTCCGGTGCAACTTGGCCCTAAAGATACGCTGTTCAATGCTTATAGCGGCCTTTCCGATGTCGCTTACGATTCAGCGCTTGATGCGGATGCCGCTTTGCAAACTCCGATTTCTCTACAAGTGAAGCGACTAACGCTACGCGATTTGCTGATGCAATTGCAGCAGAAAGGCGGCCCTCAACTGACTTTGAGCGAAGATGCGCCCTCAGACAAATTGATAACGGCGCGCGTCGAGAAGATGCCCCTATCCAAACTGATGGGCGTGCTATCACGCATTTACGGCGTGAAGTGGGACAAAACTGGCGAGGCCGCCTACCAAATGCGCGGCAACGATCAGGGCGAATTGCACCTCAAACTTTTGCAGATGGGCGATCAATATCTTTACCGCCATCGCTTCTTATTTTATACGCCTCTTGACCGCAAAAACGAGAAAGTCGCCATTGGTAAGGCCATCATAGAACAGGTCAGCCAAGAAGCTCTGCGAAAGCCCGAAGGCGTGCTAATATCTTCGTTGCCTCAAGATTTGCAGCGACGGTGGCGTTATGCGCTGGAAGACAGATATGCGGAAATACAAGTGCCAGCGCTTTACAAAGCAAATAGTATGTTAGCCGATCAATTGGCCAAGAAGGAACTGATTCTGCGTTTTGGAAATGCGGTTAGCGAAAGCTATCGCATGCCCCTCCGCTACCATATGATGGAATCTCAAGATATTATCCGCTTCAACGTGCAGAGCGAGGATGGGCAGCTCGTCCTACCCGTTTTCAATGCCTTCATTTTGTCAACGGCTAAAGCGGACAAGCAGGATGTCCATCCGCCGAGCCGAAGGCGGTAGGCGGGGTTGGACACCAATGGAGAAAAAACTTTATGAAACAGCGACATCCAACAAAACGGGGTTTCACCCTGGTCGAAATACTGATTGTTTTGGCGATCCTTGTTCTGCTGGCGGGCCTGTTATTGCCCGTGTTCGCCAGAGCGCGTGATAGCGCGCGCACGACTTCGTGCGCATCCAATCTGCGCCAGATCAGTCAGGCCATCACGCTTTATGTGCAGGACTACAATCAACATTATCCCTTGGCCGCTCAACCGCTCAATTGCACCTGGGTGGACACGATTTATCCTTATACCAAATCCACCGCAGTTTTCTCCTGCCCCTCGGCAAAATATGGAGAATATGTGCCCGGTTGCGGCTCATCTGAGCCTATTCCCGGCGGTGTTACGGGAGCGATTTACGGCTTCAACGGCAGCTATGATATGGTGAATCCTTTCCTCTCGGTCGAATCGGCAACAGAACCCGACGGAGGCACCTCAAGCAGCTACAACATCGAGCGCAAAAGTTTGTCCGCCTCGAAGTATCGTTTTCCATCGAACACGATTCTGGTAGTAGACGGAAGCGATGACAGCTACTTTTTTCATAATATTTTCGCTGTTATCAATCCCGGAGTCGATCCAATTCACAGCGTCGATGATCTGAGGGATGGCGGCGTTTTGCCGCGTCACAAAGATGGGATCAATCTGTTGTATGTTGATGGTCATGTAAAATGGCAAAATCTATCGTCTCTCACTTCTACTCCAATGTGGCGCTACGATGGGCGTGAACCTGCTCCAGCGACATAACTCAATTCGGAGATCTAACGAGAGAAGCTAACTTCCAAAGCAAACTATCCGGTTTCTGCAAAACCTATCTGAACCTCTTAACATTGCTTCCGCGCAAATCGGCTAACCTTTGATGGGCCGTTTTAAAACCGATTTAAACATCATGAATTACCGCAATCTGGGACGCTCCGGCGTCAAAGTTTCCGAAGTCGCGCTTGGCTCGTGGCTCACCTATGGCAACGCCACCGAAGACAAAACCGCCGCCAAGTGCATCAAACGCGCTTTTGATCAGGGCATCAACTTCTTCGATACCGCCAACGCCTACGCGCGCGGCAAAGCCGAAAAAGTCGTCGGCAAAGCCCTGCGCGATTACCAACGCGATTCCTACGTTCTGGCCACCAAAGTCTTCTTTCCGATGGGCGATGGCCCCAACGACCGGGGCCTCTCGCGCAAGCACATTATGGAACAGTGCCACCGCTCGCTTGAACGTCTGGGCACCGATTACATTGATCTTTATCAGTGCCATCGCTACGACGACAACACGCCGCTCGACGAGACGTTGCGCGCCTTGGACGACCTGGTGACGCAGGGCAAAATCTTGTATGTCGGCGTTTCGCAGTGGAGCCCCGACAATATCAAGGACGCTCTGGCGCTGTCAGACAAATGGGGCTACGACCGCATCATTTCCAATCAGCCGATGTATAACGCGCTGGGCCGCGACATCGAAAAAGAGATCATTCCGCTTTGCGAAGCCGAGGGCATTGGCCAAGTCGTTTATTCGCCTCTGGCGCAGGGCGTTCTGACCGGCAAGTATCTACCGGGCGAGCCGCCGCCTTCGGATTCGCGCGCGGCGGACGACAAGGCCAATCAATTTCTGGGCGCCGACAATCTGGACGATAAGGTTCTCAAGCGCGTGCAAAAGCTGATTCCCCTGGCCGACGAGTTGGGCCTTTCGATGCCGCAGTTGGCTCTGGCGTGGTGTCTGCGTCAGCCCAACGTTTCGAGCGTGATTATCGGCGCCAGCCGTCCTGGTCAGGTCGAGGACAACGCGGGCGCATCGGGCGCGGATGTGCCGGACGAGGCGTGGGAAAAGATGGACAAGATTCTGAAGATATAATTGATTACGCTTGGCCCCCTAACTCTCCCGCTTGCGGGGGAGAGTTAGGGGGCCAAGCGTAATGCTCGCCGAAACCCAGCGCCCATGAGTTCCGCTCTCGCCCCTCGCGCAAACTCTCTCACGACAGCCGTGCAAGTGCAACAGGCGGCAGCGCGTTTGTCGATTTACTCGAACATCTTTCTGGTCGTCATCAAAGTCGGCGCCGGATTGCAATCGAACTCGCTTTCCGTCCTGGGCGAAGGGGTGCAATCGCTGCTCGACATCGTGGTTTCGGCGCTGATTTGGTTCACCGTGCGCGCCGCCGCCGCGCCGCCTGACCACGAGCATCCCTGGGGCCACGGCAAATTCGAGAACCTGACTTCGTTCTTCCAAATGCTGCTGGTGCTGGCGTCCATCGGCGGCATTTGGTGGGCGTCGTGGCTGCGCTGGCAAAACCCGGTCATGCCCGTCGTGGACTGGGGCATCGCCGCCATCGGCGTTTCGATTGCCGTCAACATCTGGATGTCGCGCCACATGAGCCGCGTCGCCAAACAGACCGATTCCGCCGCTCTGGCCGCCGAAGCCGTCCACTTGCGCGGCGACCTGTGGGCCTGTGCGGGCGTAATGACTGGCCTCGTCGCCACCCATGTTTTTCAGAACCCGCGTTTGGATCCGCTCTTCGCCGCGATTATGACGCTCTTCGCCGCCTATGCCGCCATCCACTTATTGCGCGATACGTTGCGGCCTTTGCTCGATGAAACCTTGCCAGGTGCCGAAGAAGCGTGCATTCGCGAAGTGCTGACGCGCGACCGGCGCGTGTTAGATTTTCACAAGCTGCGCACCCGTCAGGCGGGCGCCAAACGGCTGGCCGACGTCCACATTATGCTTGATGATGACTTGACTTTCCGCGAAGCTCATGCGGTCTCAGAAGAAGTCGAAGAGGCGATTCGTGCGGCGCTCCCGAATACCGATGTCATCGTGCATTTCGAGCCGTTCGAGGAAGAACTGGAGCATCAGCGCAAAGCGCACCAAGGCGAATTATAGATGAACCAACCAACGACATAAACCGGCGAGCTGCATTTCGTCGGTGAGATTGGCGGCGCTCGAAAGCGTGGCGTCTTGCAATTGCGTCCAAATCTCGTCGGCCATATTGGGGACAATCGCCGCGCCGACGAAGAAAGTCGCCGGATTGAGCGCGGCATAATTTTGACGAATGCGCTCGAATGCGCTACGCGCGGTTTTCCAATGTTCGTCGGCACCCGCCGGATCGAAGCCGCTTTTGAGTTCGCCAAACGCCAGATAAATTTCCGGTTGCTTCAACGCCGCGCGGAGTTCTTTTGCACTCTTGAAATTCGTCGGGTCAAGCGCGGCCAAACACAAGTCGATATTTTTGGAGAAGCCAGGCGGCGTCAAATTGAAAAGCAAAGTGCGCGTTTCATTTTTGTTGCGCCAGAACAGACCGTTTAGCTCGTTTTCGATGCCCGCATCGCTGACTTTGCCGATGCTCCACTGTTTGAGTTTGGCGTGCTGCCAGTGAAATTCCAGTTCGCTCAAACGTAATTGTGCCATCAACGCGCGCGCCAATTTGCGTTGGCCCAACGCGCCGATCGCGTTGCGCATCTCGCCGCCCAAAGCGTCACCGCGCGCCAGCAGAAAGCGGTAGACCAATTCGTCGATCCAATTCGCGCCTTGCGGCTCCAAAAACTCCGACACCGAGACGCGCACGGCCTCTCTTTTGTCTTCGGCATCCAAGTGACGCGATGCTTTCTCGGAAACACCCGCCGCAACAACCAGAGTTTTTTCGCCTTCGTCCAAAGCCAATAATTCGCGTGGCTTTTCGCACTTCTCTAAAACGAGCGAACGCAAAGCGCGCGCATCGTCCAAATGTGGAGTTGCGCGCCGATTCTTTTCGATAACGACTTCTATAAATCCGGCGCGCGTGGCCGCTCGTGTTGTGATTAGAGCGGCGGCATTGGGTAGAAACGGAGGTATTATTTGCGCCTCCAAACGTAAACACATTTGCGCAGGGCTTCTCGCCCGTGAACGCCCATCTGCTGCGATGAATTACCTTTGCCGCCCGGCAGAACCGCGATTTTCTCGACATCGAAACCCACGCGCTCGGCGATGAAGCTCAAGATTAAATCGACTGGAATCGAAGCTCCCGCGTAACGCACGTTATCGTTGACCATCCACATCGGCGCGCCCGGCTTCAACACGCGCGCGCATTCTTGAATTACGCAAGCCATCTCGGTGAAATACCCGCGCACCATGCGCGCTATGCCGGTATTGTTGAGATTTCCCAACGCGCGCTCTTCATCCAAATAATCCAGAATCGTTTGCAGGGCTTCGCAGTCAGCAACCGCTTCGAGCGCCGCGCTCCAGGGCGGATTGGAAGAGAGCAAATCTTTGGCGCGGTTTTCAACGGTGCAAGAGAGCATCGTCTGGCGAAGCTCGATTAACTCTGGTCCCGAAACGCCCAAAAGCGCGAGTTCGAGCGCGTAGGTTCGAGTGTAATCGTAACGATTACAGTAGGGCGGCGAAGTGAGAATAGCATCAAATGACGCCGCTTCGGTGCATGGCAACAAATCGAGACACGAACCTGCTTGCACTTCAATCGCGCCCGCAGCACTGATTGGTTCATCCTGCGAAAAAAGCGAGAGTGGCACCGATTCTCCCCTTGCACAATCGTCCATGATCTGTTGCAGCTTGGCTTCGATGGCATCGTCGAACGCGAGAATCGGGCCTTTGTTAAAAGGTTTGGCACCGACTCGGCGCCCGGCGCGAGCATCCCATCGAAGGTATTGTCCGTCTTTGCGGGTGTAAGAAATCGCTTCGAGAACGCATACCAACGCCAGCTTCAAAACCGCCGCAACGTTCTGTTCCTCATTCGATAGTGCGCCCAGATAACTTTCAATGGCGCGTTTGGTTTCGGGCGGATAGGCGCCCGCCGTGATGCGCACTTCGCCCAGTTCGGCACTTAGCGAAGTCGAGTTCCACGGCTTTGTGTCGCGCCAAGCGCGCACGCGCTCCCACGCTTCGGACGTCAGCGATTGCGCGGTTTGTCGGGCGTTCACCAGAAACCGACCGACTGGCAAAACTTCAATGCCAGTCGCATCCCAGCCCATTTCGGTTGCGGCGAACAGCGCCGTGCCACTTCCGGCGAACGGATCCAAAACGTGTCCTCTTTCGCCCAACGTCGCGAGATTGCTGCTGACTAAATGTGGCGAAAACGCTTCGCGGAATTTGAACCAGCGATACTGCGGCTCGGTTTTGGAATCGCCAAACGAAACAGCCGCGCGCGAAAGTTCGGGATCGCTCTGAAGTTGCTCGCAAAACTCCACTTTGAGAGTAGCGTTCTGGCGCTCGATTGCTTCTAAACGCGCGTCGCGCGCGGGTGCTGCGGGCAGAGTTTCGGCGGGCCATAAAGTTTGGTTCATAATCATCAATCGCCGACCTTGAGAATCGACAGAAACGCTTCCTGCGGAATCTCGACGTTGCCGACTTGCTTCATGCGTTTCTTGCCTTCCTTCTGGCGCTCCAACAATTTCCGCTTGCGCGAGATGTCGCCGCCGTAACACTTGGCGGTCACGTCTTTGCGCATCGCCGAGAGTTGCTCGGAGGCCACGACTTTGCTGCCAATCGCCGCCTGAATCTTGATTTGAAACATCTGGCGGTCAATCAACTCTTTCATCTTCTCGCAAATCTGCTTGCCCCTGTGATGCGCCTGATCGCGGTGACAGACGAAACTCAACGCGTCCACCGAATCGCCGTTAATCAAAATGTCAACCTTCACCAGAGGCGCGTTTTGGTAGCCCGAAACTTCGTAATCCATTGAGGCGTAGCCGCGCGTGCGGCTCTTGAGTTGGTCGAAGAAATCCATCACCAATTCCGACAACGGCAACTCGTAAACAATCGAGTAACGCCCCGCCGCCACCACGTCCATTGACTTCTGCGTGCCGCGTTTATCGGTGCAGAGTTTGAGAACGGCGCCGACGTATTCGCCCGGCACCATAATCGTGCAAGTCACCATCGGCTCTTCGACGTTTTCGCGGTCTTTACTTTCGGGCATCTTCGACGGATTTTCCACCTCTTCCCATTTGCCGTTGGCAAGTTGAACTCGATAAACCACGCTCGGCGCCGTGGCTATCAGGCTCAGGTTGAACTCGCGCTCCAAACGTTCCTGCACGATGTCCATGTGCAAAAGTCCCAGAAAGCCGCAGCGAAATCCGAAGCCCAGCGCGGGCGAGCTTTCGGCCTGATAAACCAGCGACGAATCGTTCAAACGCAATCTGTCCAGAGCATCGCGCAAATCGGGGAATTCGTCGGCGTTGATCGGGTAAAGTCCGCAGAAAACCATCGGCTTCGGCTCGCGATAGCCGGGCAACGCCTCGGTCGCCTGATTCTTGAAATCGGTGACGGTATCGCCAATGCGCACATCAGCCACGTCTTTGATGCCCGCGATGATATAACCGCTTTCGCCTGGATGCAGTTCGTCGGCGGGCGTCATCTGCGGGCGGAACACGCCCAGTTCCAAGACCTCGAAGTTGGTGCCTGGCCCCATCATGTGTATCTTCTGGCCACGCTTCAAAATGCCCTCTTTGATGCGAACGTAAACCACCACGCCGCGATAGGTATCGTAGGCCGAATCGAAAATCAGCGCCTTGAGTGGCGCATCGGCATCGCCAATCGGCGCAGGCACGCGCGCGACGACGGCCTCCAAAATATCTTCGACGCCGATGCCGCTTTTGCCACTCGCCAATATCGCGTCGTCGGCGGGCAATCCGACGATCTGCTCGATCTCTTCGATAACGCGCGCGGTGTCGGCGGAGGGCAAATCAATTTTGTTGAGAACCGGAATAATTTCCAGATCGTTCATAATCGCCAGATGCGCATTGGCCAAAGTTTGCGCCTCGACGCCCTGCGAGGCGTCAACGATCAGCAAAGCGCCTTCGCACGCGGCCAGAGCGCGCGAGACTTCGTAGGTGAAGTCAACGTGCCCCGGCGTGTCAATCAGATTGAGCACATATTGCTGTCCGTCGCGCGCGGTATAATCGAGGCGCACGGCGGAGGCTTTGATGGTGATTCCGCGTTCGCGCTCCAGGTCCATGGAGTCGAGCAGTTGCTCTTTCATGTCGCGGTCGGCGACGTTACCCGTCATCTGCAAGATGCGGTCGGCGAGCGTGGACTTGCCATGATCGATGTGCGCGATAATCGAAAAATTGCGGATATGAGACTGCGGCACGCGCGCGGCGGGCAGGAGAGGAGCGTTTTGCACATCCGTTAGTTTACAAAGCGCGCGCGAAACGTCGGTTAATGCGACTTGTGAATTCGTGTCGCATCTGTCAAGATGAAAACATTATGGAGCAAACATTAGAGCCGCAACGCTGGCATTATCTCGGCGAGTGTGGTCTGGATAAAAAAGGAAGTAGCTTAACGGCTTCAACGAAAGAATATGTGTTCTGGCTAAATCTGGGCGTCGCCTTTTTGCGGCATACTTTCGGCGAACCACCCAACGGGTGGGAATTGGAAGTGATATGGAGCTACAATCCACATGGCCCCGGCCAAATTCCATGGATCGCCCTCGGTTTTTCTGATGTTGCAGAAGGCGAAAAGGCGATGGCTTACGCGGATAAGCTCGGACGCGAACTGGAAATCTTCAATAAAGCCGTGGATTGGAACGCTATCGCCAGCAATCCGCGATACGAATGACGTGTTTGCTCACTCTGCGCGCGGACTGCAAGAGCAGAACGGCGTGAGTTGAGCTTTCAAAAGAACGGTTGCCGTTTGAGAAAATAGTCACCCTTTGTGGCCATGTCGCGCCCTCGATTTAATCGGGCGGATGTTCGCCGTCGCGCATCAGCACGCGACGCAAATTGACGACACCGCGCCGATTCAAACGCAAAAGCTCGACAGTCGCGCGGCCAATGGCAGAAATGCCTTCGACTTGAAGCGAATCGGCGCACCAACGAAAATGCTCGTTCCAGTTGTCATTTCGCGGATGAAATAAGCGCACAAAAACCGCCGTCACTTCATCGAACGCTTCGATGCGGACGCCTTTAACTCCGTTGCAGCCCTGACATGAAAACGCCAGATTATCCTCTTCATCTGAACCGCTAAGAGCGCGGGGGAAAATATGTTCAATGGAGAAAGTATCAGGCGAGAAATCTTCGGGGCAACGGCAATACTCGCACCTTTCACTGGCGCGTTCGCGCACCAAACGTTCGATGGCAACAGGAATTCCACGACGTGCCATGATTTAAGGCGCGACGAAGCGCGCTCCCTGCGGCGTTCCGACCATTTTGTTCCACAGTTCTTTGAAAGGGCGCCCCTGAAGATTGGCTAATTCCATCACGGCTTCGGCGCGCGCGGCATTGGCCGCTTCGCGCGCGTCGCTAATCAGGACGAGTTCGGCGCGTTCGTCGTCGGACAAATCGTCGTCCTGGAGTTTGGCTCGCAATTCCACAAAGCGAGTGGTTTGTGGCATCGGTGCATTGATGCGTGCCAATAGTTGCGCCTCTGCGGGCGAGGCGATTACGCCCGCGCGCTGCAAACGTTCGAGGCGCAGCGATTGTTCGAGGGCTTCGATGTCGGAAAGTGGAAACGATTTGACCTCTTCGAGAATTTGAGCGAGCGACATAGGGAAGAGTTTACCCCTCCACTCCAATTGAAACGAAGTTGAGTAAAATAGAGTTATGCCAATCCCGATTGGAGCCCCAACCGCCGAGGCAATTTACGCGGCGTTGCAAAGCGTGCCGCCAGATGAACTCGCCCGCTTGCGCGCAATGTTGACGGTTGCTCCTTCGCAAAACGGCGACGATTATTCCAGTGATCCGAGTTACTCGTCGGAGTGGAGCGAAGCAGACGACCAAAAGAGCGCGTTTGCTCCTACACCACTTGCACCATCACATCGAACACCTCGCGCTTGGCTCCTGTCAAGCGCTGAAGTTGTGTCTCACCAGACTCGCTCACTGTAAAATACCCCGTCTCTTCAACTCTATTCCCACTTATGCAAGAGGTCTAATCAATCGAAGCAGAAAATGGACGGCTTGTTTGATGCAAAATCTTGTTTGGTTCCTCGCTATAAATCACCAGGGAGGACTCCACGCCATCGTTTTCGTCGTGTGAAATATCCGGCAACTTGAATGCAAGACCGAATCGTCTGAACAAATGAACATACTCTGGCGTAGCGCGGTTTTTCTCTGCGCATGAGGACCGTTCATAGGAGCAAACCTATGATAGCCTCACTGCCCCGCGATGAAATAGCGCGCTTGGAAGCCCTGCGCCGATACGATATTCTCGATACCCCGCCCGAAGAGCAGTTCGACGACCTCACCCACCTGGCCGCCCAAATCTGCGGCGCGCCCATCTCCGTCATCACGCTGCTGGATCAAGACCGGCAATGGTTCAAGTCGTGCGTGGGCATGGAAATCAGTGAAACGTCGCGCGCCGACTCCTTTTGCTCTCACGCCATTTTGCAGCCGGAACTGCTGGTCGTCCCCGACGCCACTCAGGACGAACGCTTCGCCGACAACCGTTTGGTAACGGGCGAGCCCGGTTTGCGCTTCTACGCCGGAATGCCTTTGGTCACTCCCTCCGGACACGCGCTGGGAACGCTGTGCGTCCTCGATACGGAGGTGCATCAACTCGATGAAGTGCAGCAAGATTCATTGCGCCGGCTCGGACGCCATGTGGTGACTCTGCTCGAAGCGCGACGCGACCTCGCTCTGCGCCAAGCAGCGGTAAAGGCCGAACAGGAAGGGCAACGTTTTCTGCAATCGACTTTGGATGCGCTGTCTTCCCACCTCGTTGTGCTGGATGAGAGGGGAGAGATCATCGCCGTCAACAAAGCGTGGCGGCAATTCGCCGAAGCTAATAACGGCTCGCCCGCCGCGAGCGGAGTCGGCGCCAATTATCTCGAAGTGTGCAAGGATGCCACGCAGGTTGCGCGTGGTATTCGCGAAGTCATGGCGGGAGATCAAGAAGCGTTTTGCGTCGATTACCCGTGTCACTCCAGCGACGAGAAGCGCTGGTTCAAAATGTGCGCAACTCGTTTCGCCCAAACCGGGCCGGTGCGCGTGGTGGTCTCGCACGAAAACATTACGCTGCGCAAATTGGCCGAGAAGGAACTGCAAAACAGCCAGGCGCGCTTCGAAAATATGGTGGAGAACGTGCCGGGCGTGGTTTATCAAATCTTGATGAAAGCTGATGGCAGCGTGTAGTGGCCGTTTGTTGGGCAAGGCTTCGAAGAAATTTTTGAGAGCACTCCCGAAGTATTGAAAAACGCTCCCACCTGGCCGATGGAGCAAGTTCACCCCGACGACCGCGAAGACTTCGAGCGCAGCGTGGCAGTCTCCGAAAAAGAAACCCTGCCGCGCGACTGGGAGGGACGCATCCGGCTGGCGTCGGGCGCCACCAAATGGATCCACATCATCTCGCGCCCCCAACGAGTGCCGCACGGCACGCTGTGGAATGGAATAATTTTGGATGTCACGGCGCGGCGGGCCGCAGACGAAGAGCGCGACCGCTTCTTCACCCTGTCGCTTGACCTGCTGTGCATCGCCGACCACAACGGTTACCTCACGCGCCTCAATCCGGCCTTTGAAACCACGCTGGGCCATTCCCCTGACGAACTGATGTCCAAGCCGTTTTTGGAGTGGGTGCATCCCAACGACCGCGCCGCGACCAACGCGGCCATGCAAAAACTCCAAGATGGCCAATCGCTGACACGTTTTGCCAATCGCTATCGCCACCGAGACGGCTCCTATCGCTGGCTTTCGTGGGTCTCGGCGCCCTACGCAGACAAGATTTACGCGGCGGCGCACGACATCACACCGCTGAAGCAGGCGGAGGCGGCGCTGCATAAAGCCAACGACGAATTGGAGTTGCACGTCCGCGAACGCACCGCCGAGTTGGCCGATGCCAACGCCGAATTACTCGACAATGAAGCGCGCTTGCTGGCGGGCAACCAGATTATCACCGAACTGTTGCGCCTGCCGGTTGCGGCCCCTGAGGAATTGGAAGCCGCGCTACGCCGCATCAACGAAACCAACTGCGAAATGCTGGATGTGGAACGGTGCAGCATCTGGCTCTTCAACGGAGATCGCTCGGCGATTGAGTGTCGGGACCTGTATGAACGCACCTCGCAGCGCCACACCCATGGCATGGAAATGAAGGCCGCAGACTTTCCGGCTTACTTTCGGACGTTGAAACGGGGACGCACCATTGTGGCGAACGATGCCCATGCACATCCTGACACCCGCGAATTTTCGAAGCCTTATTTGCAGCCGCTGGGAATTGCTTCGATGCTGGATACGGCCATTGTAGTGGGCGGAAAAATGGTGGGCGTGCTGTGCCAGGAACATATCGGGGAACCGCGAACCTGGAATGTGGAAGACCAAACCTTAGCGAGTTCGGGAGCGGCGATTTGCTCTTTGTGCCTGGAAACGCACGAGCGTGCGGAGGCGGAGATCGAGATGCGCCAGGCCAAAGAAGAGGCCGATGCCGCCAATCTCGCCAAAAGCGAATTTCTATCGCGCATGAGCCATGAACTGCGCACCCCGCTCAACGCCATTTTGGGCTTCGGCCAAATCCTTGAGAAGCACGACATTACCGAGGGACAACAAGAGTGCGTCGGTTACATTCTCAAAGGCGGTCGCCATCTGCTGGATCTGATCAACGAAGTTTTAGACATCGCGGGCGTCGAGGCCGGGCGCTTGAGCCTTTCGCTCGAACCGGTTGACGTCTCGGAGATTGTCCCCGAAGCCTGCGCGATGCTGCGCCCGCTCGCCGTCGCGCGGAATTTGCGTCTGGACGAGAACGCTTCGCAACTCAAACACCACTATGTTTTAGCCGACCGCCAGCGTCTCAAACAAGTACTCATCAACCTGTTGGCCAACGCCATCAAGTACAACCGTGACGGTGGCCACGTCGAAGTCGTGTGCAGCGTGCAACCGGACGGCCCAACCACCCTTGCGGTGCGCGATACCGGCGCGGGCATTAAGCCCGAAGACATGGCGAAGATATTTACGCCCTTCGAACGTCTGGGCGCCACCAATACGGAAATCGAAGGCACCGGCCTGGGCTTGACTTTGTCGCAACGACTAATGACGGCGATGAAGGGCAATTTAGAGGTGCAGAGTACTCTCGGCCAGGGAACGACCGCCACCATCGTGCTGCCGCCCGCCGAGAAGCCTCAAACGTCATTGGCGGATACCTCAGTGCAGCGACTGGAGGCGAACGACCCGCCGCACGAGGGAACCTGGGAGTTACTGTGCATCGAAGATAATTCGTCTAATTTACGGCTCATTGAGGCTATTCTCGAAGAGCGCCCCGGTATCACCTTGCTGACCGCCATCCAAGGCAGCGTGGGCATCGACCTGGCGCGCCTGCACGAACCCGATCTCATTCTGCTCGATTTGAACCTGCCCGATTTGCACGGCAAAGACGTTCTGGCGCGACTGCAACAATCGGCCCTAACCAGAGATATTCCGGTCGTCATCGTCAGCGCCGACGCTTCGCCCAACCAAATCCAGCGATTGCTGGACGACGGCGCCAAAGAATATCTGACCAAGCCTTTGGATGTCGATCAATTCTTAGGTGTGCTCGACAAGTATCTTCAGGCCCCGCTCCCAACCGTCGCGCCACACGACAATTCAGTGGAGGCTCTCTGATACCCCAGGCCACTTTTATGCAGGCAAAAATTCTCATCGTGGACGATGAGAAAGCCAACATCCGGTTCTTGGAGATGATTCTTGAAGAAGCCGGTTATGCTCATGTCCATAGCACGACCGACTCGCGTCAGGTGCGCGCGCTTTTTCTGGATGTTCCCTTCGATCTCGTGCTATTGGATCTCGCCATGCCGCACTTCGATGGTTTCGCCGTCATGCAACAGTTACGCGAGGCGGCGCCCGATCACACGGTCCCCATTTTGGTGCTGACCGCCGACGCCACCACGACGACCAAACACAGCGCGTTGTTGGAGGGCGCCAGCGATTTTCTGTCCAAGCCGCTCGATGAGGTCGAAGTGTTGTTGCGCATTCGCAACCTGCTGCAAACCCGCTTTCACAGCGTTTTGCTGGAACAGAAGGTGGAGGAGCGCACGCAAGCCCTGAACACCGCTCAATTGGAAACCTTGCAGCGTTTGGCATTGGCCGGCGAATACCGCGACGACGACACCGGTCTGCATACGCGGCGAGTTGGCGAGACGGCGAGCCGCCTCGCCACCGTGTTGGTACCGGATCAAGCAAAGTTGATCCATCGGGCCTCGCCGCTGCACGATGTCGGCAAAATCGGCGTCAGCGACACCATTCTGCTCAAGTCGGGCAAGTTGACTGATGAAGAGTTTGACATCATGCGGCAGCACACCACGACTGGTGCGAAAATCTTGTCCGGCAGCACTTCGCCCTGGCTGCAACTGGCGGCAGAGATTGCTTTAACGCATCACGAGCGTTGGGATGGCCGGGGGTATCCGCAGGGCTTGGCGGGTGAAGACATTCCACTATCGGGCCGCATTGTAGCGGTCGCCGATGTCTTCGATGCGCTAACCCACGAACGTCCCTATAAAAAAGCGTGGCCGATAGAGCGAGCGAAAACGGAGATTGCTTCGCAAAGCGGCAAGCAATTCGACGAGCGTGTGGTGGAGGCGTTTTTGGAATTGCCATGATGACGGCTCGGCATGAAGGCTGAGCGCAAAGATATTCGGACTTCAAACAGTCATCAACGCCGTAGTTCGCGCGGAAAACGAGAGAAAATTACTATGGACACGACGGCTGAAATCTCCTGTTGACGTCATTTCGGTGCTGTTGCCGCGACAGCCAAAATGACGGGACTTCACTTTCATGATCTGCATTAACAGGTTTCTTATTTCAACTAACCCCAGGTGAACCCCGCGCCTTCTCAACCGTCCGAGTTCTTCGGCGCGCGGTATAATAGAATGCGCGTTTTCCCTTTTATGGCAGTTTTGGGCACCCTTTTGCGATGGCGACGCGGCGAATCTCTGGTTCTCGCCGCGGTTCTGCTCGCGTGCCTGTTGCTGCCCGCCGCCGCGCAGGGCGCGGTCTTGCCACCGCAACAAGCTCAGGCGGTTTTGCTGTGGCTCCAGGCCGAAATGACGCCCGGCAGTGCGCCACGCGTCGAGCAAACGGGCGATTTTCGCGCGCTGTCAAACCGCGATAGTAGTCCGATTTATGCGTCCTCGGCGCCCGTTGTTATTGCGGCGCCGGTGGTTGAGACGCATCTGGCGACTTTGCAAATCGAAGGTCGCGCGCCCGCTTTAGTCACGCTCGAAACGCATGAAGCCGCGTTTCTGACGGGAGTGCGCTCCAATCGTCGGCGCAATTGAAGAGCCGCGAACGTTCATCCAACCACAACAAATTCTACCGCAGAGACGCGGAGGCGCAGAGACAGCCATGCAAGCCAAACTTTTGTAATTGATAGAATACAAACGTGATTTTCTTCTTTTGTAAAGCAGTTTTAGGCTTCGTTGTCGGGGCTATTATCGGCGCTGTCGTCGCAGTTGTTCTGTGTGGCATCTGGTTCTTCCTGATTAATCCACTATTTCATCATGTGAGTTGGGATAGTCCAGGGATTGCCGCCGTGCCTTTGATTGCAGCGCCATTTGGTGCGATCATCGGCGCAGCCATCGGCACTGTCCGCGCCGTTCGTCGCCGCCGAGATTGACGAGCAACACAACTCTGCGTCTCCGCGTCTCTGCGGTGAAATTTGTTGCGGCTGGAGAATAGTTCGCGGCTTTATTTTTACTTACAACCCCACTTCACCCAAAGAAACCTCATGTCACTGCTCAAGAAAATATTCGGCTCGACCGCCGACATCTCCAGTTCCCAAACCCAGGGCCAGGGAATGCTCGGCGCCGTGTCGCGCCTGTTCGATAAAAACGAAAAAGAAATCGCCCGACTGCGACCGATGGTCGAACAAGTCGGCGCTATCGGAGGGGAACTTAAAGACCTCTCCGACGACGAACTGAAAGCTCGCTCCGCCCAGCTCAAGACAACTTTTCAGGAGAAAGTCACCGAGCGTTTGAAGCGTCAGGAGATGGATTGGCAGGATTTGTCCACCCATACCGAGTGGGAAGACGATTACAATAAAGCGCGTTTGGCCGCCGAAAAAGCGACGCTCGCCGAACTGTTGCCCGAATCATTCGCGCTCGTGCGCGAGGCCGGCGACCGCACGATTGGGCTGCGGCTCTTCGACGTTCAGGTCATCGGCGGCGCGGCTTTGCACGAAGGCACCATCACCGAAATGCGAACCGGCGAAGGCAAAACTCTGGCCGCGACTGCGCCCGCTTATCTCAATGCTTTGACGGGGCGCGGCGTTCATTGTGTGACCGTGAACGATTATTTGGCCGAGCGCGACGCCAACTGGATGCGGCCTATTTATGAGTTTCTGGGGCTTTCCGTGGCGTTCTTGCAGAACGATATGGAGCCAGCCGACCGCCAAGTCGCTTATGCCGCCGACCTTTTGTATGGCACCAACTCGGAGTTTGGTTTCGATTATCTGCGCGACAACATGGCGCGTTCGCCCGAAGATATGGTGCAGCGCCCGCTCAACTTCGCCATCATTGACGAGGTTGACAACATCCTGATTGACGAAGCGCGCACGCCGCTCATCATCTCGGCGCAGGTCGCCAAGACCGACCGCGCTTTGCGTCGCCAGCAGATGAGCAAAACCTGCGACGGCGTCGCCAAACAGTTGATGCCCGCCATCAACGATCAGGAAGTCGAGGCGTTTATTGACGGATTTTCGACCAAAGGCCGCATTGATTTGGGAGGCATGACCGACGCGATTTTTGAGCGCGGCGCCTTCACGCAGGCCATCGCTTATCTGGTTGATTCGTATCTGGCGTCCGAGAAAACCGCGCGCACCGACAACGCCGCGCATCTGCTCGATGCTGCCGACGAAATGTTCGCCGATAAGCTGATTGACCAATCCGGCAAAGACGAATTGGAGAAGATGGCCTTAACAGCCACGCGTCCGCAGTTGCTCAATGAAGCGTGGCGTAGTGAAGTCGAGCATATTCTGGAGCCGTTCGAGACGGCGTGGCTCAACGCCCGCGATGGCGAGTGGAACGCGCAACTTTTGGCGCACGATTTAACGTTGCCTGAAGATGCCGCTTTTGACATGGAAGAGCATATCGAGGGCGCCGACGATAAAGCCGAGGCGACTTCGCTTTTGATCGCCGACGAAATGGCGCGGCGCGGTTTTGTTGAGCCGGAAGGTGTTGACGCGATTGCTGCCGCGCTGCAAAGCGGGCGCGACGCGCTGCGATTGGCGGTTTTGGAACAGCCTGGCAGCATCTCGGACGCCGACAAGGTTTTGTCGGAACACGTCCCGACTGGCGAAATTGATTCGACCGACGCGGTGCGCCGCGTGGTGAGCGCGCTCGAAGCGATTACCGCGACCGGACTTTTGCCGTTCGCCACGACCGAGAAGTTGTGGAATACGGTTGAGTTGTCGGCTGACCGCGACGCTTTGCGCGCGCAGTTGACGGCGGAAATCGAGAAGCAATCGGGCGACGTGACGACCGAAATCGTCGGTTTGACCGAAGAGTATCGCAAGGCGCGCGAAACGTTTTTGGGCGAACAAGCGGCCAAATTGCGCGAGGCGTTGGGCGGACATGAAGCCGTCGTGAAGCTGGTTGTCAACGGCGAAGATGCTGATGCTTTGAGCGCGGCTTTGCAACGCGAGTTGGCGAAATCCGGCCCGTTTGCCCAGGCAACCAAGGCGTCGGCGCAATTTGTGAAAGATCAGAACGCGGCTTATGGCGCGGTCGCCGATCATTTGATCGAAGAGATGTCGCAGTGGGTCGAAGTGCCGCAGGGCGCCAAAAAGACGCTGGTCAGCATCATGGGCGAAGGCGGGCGCGCATCCGAAGTTGGCGAGCGTTTGCTGCTGGCCGTGCGCGATTTGCCTGGCGATTCGTCGGAACTGGCGGCGATTGCCAACGATGGCGCGGCGCAGTTGCAGGGTTGGCGTCACGAACAGGCGATCTCGTTTGTCGAGAAAGTCAACGGGTTTGTGCCGTTGCCCGATGAAGCGAATAACGCGATTCAGACCGCGATTGAAGACGGCGAGTTTGGCACCAACGGCTACGAAGAGTTTGTCGGCGCGCAACTGCTGTCGTCCGAAACTATCGCGCCTTTGGCGAATGCCATCGAGAGTTATGGCGACGCGTGGGACGAGTTTAAGGAGCGATCGAATCAGAGTTTGATCGACAATATCGGCGGGCGTTTGGAGATGTCGCCGGACGCGAAAATCAATCTTTCCGAGCTGCTCGCCCATCCTTATAAAGGGGCGCTGCAAAATCAGATTTTTGGCACGCTGGCGGCGGACGTTGTGGCGCGCCATTTGGAGCCGCTTTTGACAGAAGAAAACGCCGGAGCTTTCACCGAAGAGATCAAGCGCCGCGTCTCGATTGTGGACTCGATTGCCAAAAAGTTGAACCCCGCCGAGTTCACCGGCAAATCCGCCGAACAGTTGATGCGCGCCGTCCAACGTCTGGTCGTGCGCTCGCTCGAAGTTTTGGAATTCGACAAGTATAAGCGCGTCATCAAGAACCTAGGCTGGCTGACCGAAAAGGACGAGAAGCGTCGCACCGCCGCCGTTTCCGACATGGGCGCACTCGTCGCTGAGCGCGAAGCCGCGCGGCCCGTGTTTACCGATCCCGATGGCTTTTTGGACACGCTTTTGGCCGCCGAAATTCTGACCGAAGGCGAAGCCGTAACAATCCAGCGCGCGCAGATGGAAGCGCCCGAGCTGGGCATTACGCAGATTATTGATACGCAATTGCGCTTGCCCGCCGAGCGTCGTAGGCGTTTGGCCTCGGCGAAATTGCAAGAGGTTCAGTCGGTTCTGGATCAGGGCATCAAGGCGCACGCGCTCTTTGAATACAACGTGAATTACGTCATCGGCGGCGGCAAAGAGATCGTCATCGTGGACGAATTCACCGGTCGCACCATGCCAGGCCGTCGCTTTTCCGAGGGCTTGCACGAAGCTCTGGAAGCCAAACATGGCTTGGAAGTGCAGATCGAATCGCAGACGGTTGCGACGATTACGATTCAGAACTACTTCCGGCTTTACAACAAGATTTCGGGCCTGACCGGAACTGCGAAAACTGAGGAAGCCGAGTTCGCCAAGACTTACGGCATCGAGGTTTTGACGGTGCCGACCAACAAGCCGGTGCGCCGCGTTGATCAACCCGACGTGGTTTATAAGACCGCCGAGGCCAAACTGCGCTTTATTACGTTCGATATTTTGGAACATCACTGCGTCGGCCAACCCGTTTTGGTCGGCACGCGCAGTGTCGAAATGTCCGAGCGCATGGCGCAACGTTTGACCGCTCCGGCGCTGCAAACTCTGGTTTTGACGCATTTGATCAAGGAACATTTGCGCGCCGACAAGTCGCCCGAAGCCGACAAAGTTCCGTTGTGGGAATTCGCGCGCGCGCCGATTACCAATATCAATCCGGTTCAGGCGAAGAATCTGGCGAAGCAGATGGGCATTAACTCCGACGCGGCCAGCGACGAGAACGTGAGCGCGATATTAGGACAGTTTTCGGTGCCCAACGCCAGCCGCGAGCGGTTGGTGGCGGCGCTGAAACAGGGCTTGCCGCACAACGTTTTGAACGCGAAAAACCATCGCAACGAAGCGCGCATCATCGCCGAGGCCGCGCGGCCTGGCGCCGTCACCATCGCCACCAATATGGCCGGACGCGGCGTTGACATTATTCTGGGCGGAAGTCTGGATGGCGAAAGCCGTTGGCGCGTTTTGACCGAGCAACTGCTGGCGCGTCAATTGGAAGGCAAAGGCGTTCACGTTCGTTCGGTCAATGCCGAGGCAACGCAGAAGATGGCGCAACGTTTGACGCCGGATAATCTGCAAACGTTGGCGTGGGCCGTGGCGATTTCGCGTAGCGTTGAGGAAATGGAGAAAGCGGGCGCCCTCGAAGGTCAGGCGGCCAAAGAGATTAAGGACGCGTTAGGCTCAGACTTGACTTCGCCCGACTACGCCAACCGCGTTCGTTCGCGCGCGCGTCGCAATAATTTGCTGGAGAAATTGCCGGTGGATTTGGAGCCGCTCAATCCGAAGATTGTTGGCGAATTGGCGCTCGAACTGGGCCGTATTCTGGGTAATGAATACGATGCCGAGATGTTGAATCAGTTGTTGCAAAACGGCGTTCCGGCACAGGAATTTGCCAGTCAGGACGCGCAGATGGGCCGCGACCCAGGCGAATTGGCGTTGCTTTATACCCTCGCCACGCCGATGTCGTTCTCGCAAAATGCGAGCGAGAAACTGCTCGAAATTCTGGCCGAAGTCCCCGATTTGGATCGGCAATTGTTGGAGTTGGTGGCGACCGGACAGATGCTTAAACCCGAAGCCATCGCCGCCAATATGGGCGTCGTCACGCCCGATTGGGTGCAGACGCGATTGGGCGAACTGGGCGTGCCCAACGCCGACGCCGCCAACGACAGGCTGGGCGATTTGCCCAAAGACGAAGCCGAAATCACCGAATTTCAGATCGCGCAGCAGTTGGGCGAAGCGTTTATGGGGACGCCGTGGTTGCGTCAGCGGTTGAGCGAATGGCAGTTGGTCGAGGGCGCGCGCGCCTTCGAGGGCACGGAAGAAATGCAGAACGCGTTGCAAGATCAAGCGAATGTGCATTTGCGCTTGAACCGCAAAGCGGCGCTGGCAAAACGTGATGAATGGACGTTGCCCGCTCGTCGCCGCGACTTGGTGGCGGTCGAGGCGCCGAACCTGGTTTTGCTGCAAGAGTTGGCCGGAGTCGTCGGGCCGGAAGCGCCGATTCTCAACCCCGAATGGCTGCACCACACGCTGAGTGGCATGAACCTCATCACCGACGAAGACGTGATGCAGGCGCAAATGCAAGCGCAAGTCCAGGACGAAGAGGGCAACGAAAGCGTCCAGCCGATTGACGTTTTGGTCTACCGACTGAAACTGGGCGGAATGTTGGAGGCGATCAAACCGGTCGTGCGCGAGGCGGCGAAACAGGCCGAAGCGACCGATCCCGAAACGATTTTCGGCGCGTTGCAGAACGTCGCGCCGTGGTTGCCGACGTTCGTGGACGAGGAATGGCTGGCCGAAACTTTGGCGGAAACGCCGGAATTGGCTTTGCCGGAAGCGACAACCGAGCAACTCGCGGTCGCCACGGATTCGGGCATCGTGCAGATCGAGACGGGCGTGGCCGGTCAAAGCACCGACATCGTGCTGGAGAGCGAGGCGCGACCCGAAGACATCGCGCACACCAGCGACCGCGACATCATCACCGGCTTGGGCGGGCTGCACATCATCGGCAGCGAGCGTCACGAGAGCCGCCGCATCGACAACCAGTTGCGCGGGCGCGCCGGACGCCAGGGCGACCCAGGTTCGAGCCGCTTTTATATCTCCCTCGACGACGAGCTGTGGCGCTTGTTTGGCACGCGCGGTCAGTTCCTCTTGAAGAGCTGGGACGAGGACGAGCCGGTCGAGGCGGGCATCATCTCCAAGCAGATCGAGCGCGCGCAGAAGAAGGTCGAGCTGAACCACTTCGAGGGCCGCAAGCACGTTTTGCAATACGACGACGTGATGAACGTGCAGCGCGAAGTCATTTATCGCGAGCGCCGCCGCGCCTTGCAGGGCGCCGATATCCGCGATACCGTCGTGGATATGGCGCAAAAAGCGGCGATTTCGGAAGCCGATAAAAACGCGCCGCGCGCCGTGAGAAGCGAAGAGTGGGACACGCGCAAATTGTATCTGGGGCTGGGCAAACTGTTCGGGCTGGCGGCGCTCAAAGCGCAGGTCGAAGAGGACGCTTTGGAAGACGCCAGTTGGCAGGAGTTGCCCGACAACGCGTTGGGCAATCCGTCTTACGACTTGATTCTCAAGGACGGGCGCGGGCTGAACGAACTGGTGGAGAAGCTGTATCAAGACCGCGAAAACGCGCTGGGAACGGATCAAGTGCGCGGCCTGGAACGCTGGCAGGTGATGCGTTCGATAGACGAGCATTGGATGGAGCATCTGGCCGAGATGGACTATTTGCGCGACGCGATCTGGCAGCAGGGCTACGCGCAGCGCGAACCGATTGGCGTTTACCGTCAGGAAGGTTTCACCCTCTTTCAGAAGATGCTGGGCGAAATCCGGCGCGAAGTCACGAGCGCGATCTTTGATTATGATGTGCCCGACTTCGAGCATGAGGAAGCCTCGCCCGAACTGGGCGAGATGATCGAAGCGCGTTTGGTGGACGCGTTCGCGGGCGGCGACGACGGTTTGAACGATGGAACGCTGCTGGGCAAAGACGCTGATGGCGTTGATACCGATTTGGTGATGACCACGCGTAACCGCGCGAGGGCGCCCCGCGAGGGCAACCCCGATTCGGCCAGCAACCGCGCGGCGCGGCGCGCGAAGCGGAGAGAGTAAGAGTTATGGGAAAGCCCCGATGCGAGAGCATCGGGGCTTTCCTTGACTTTTATTGCTGAGATTTCTACACTTGCTAATTGCGATGAGCCACGATAAGCGTTACGCCTTCAATCTAAAATTCTCTCTCCTGTCAGGGCGCCGATTACAATCGGTCGCTTTGGGTGGCGTGTTGTGTATTGCAAGCGGCTGGGCCGCTTCGCGGGTAGTGGCACAGACGCAAGAGAAAAAGCCGCCAGTTAAAGTTAAAACGAGTGCGCCTGAAGTGCAACAGACGAAACTCCGCTTCACGCCTGATCCGGCGAACCTCGCATTAGATGATTGTTCGGGAAGCACAGCACCGCTGAATCAATATCTTATTGATTCGGTTATGGCAACGAACATTTCTCTGCTCAATGGGAATTCAGATATTGCCACAAGAGTTCTCAATGATTATTCTTGGAAATTATCAGGCTCTGGCGTCACGCTTTTAACTCCAGGAAAAACTTCTGGAACACCCGATTCTTCGGGAAATTAGGACATTCGTCCTTATCATCTCATCGAAATTGATCAGGGAAGTTACTGGGCAGCCGGTTTCTTCTTTGATGTCCATACAGACTCCTCAAACCCTATCGGTGGTTCTGGAACTGATAGCACAGGATGGAAATTTCCTTCTTCTAACGGTGACTTTGGAAAGCAAACGTTCACACATACTGTTGAGGGGAACGCATTTCCCGCGCAGGTGGCGCTTTTCTATCCCTCTGGTGGTTTTCAGCATCCTGCCGGTGGCCCACCAGGATATTATGTCAATACAGGTATAGACGTTCATACCATTGAGACTCCCAATTGGTTTTATTACTACAGCAAGGCTTGGACTCCGCCTGTTCCAGTTGTATATTGGGATAGAACGTATAGCGAGTATATTTACGGCCACCCTCATGTTCATGTGGGTTCGCCTGCTCACGGGATGAGTTACGGAAAGCGGCCCCTATTTAAAATGCGTTCAGGCGTTATGACTTGGGTTGGATATTACCAGTGCTTTGGCATTGATGCTTTTGCGCGCGTTATCACTCACGAAGCCAAACATAAAGAGATGTATGAGGATTACCATCAATCTATTGAGGACGCTGAAAATGATGATATTCCTGACGATGAGACAGGCGAAGACGGCAAGATGTTGGACCCAGATGCAGACCCCGACAATGATGGCATTCCAAGTGGCGTGGAAGAATCTCTGGGATTGCTTCCGCTCAATCCAGACAGCACAGACTTCATTGCGGGAGGTTGGTATGACGGGGACAGCGAAGCTATCGCTCGGTGGGCTGAGAACCAAGTTGGGACTTCTCCCAATCGAGACGCAGATTGGGCAAATGACGGTTTGAATTACGGACGCAACCCTGGTGCGTGCCCGCAGAAGCGAATTCAAAAGTTTCAAAAAGATAGAGTCACTCCGCTTGAGTAACTAACTGATTGCCAAGACAGGTGATTTGCAGGAGGAAACATGAAAAAAAATCAATGGAAAATCGGCATTGCCGCAATTGTTGCTTTAAGCACTATTGGCGGTATTAAGTATGTGGGCGCCCAGTGGAATTTGCATGAATTAACACAAGTTCATCATCGGGATAGGGGGCCGCGACTGCCTCAAGACCCCGCAACTCAGGCGCGATGGGATAGCTTTACTGCTATTTGGAACGCGAGAAATACGCGCGACATAACGGATGAGATCAATCCTTTTTTGAGTGATCCTTTTCAGCCTTTGCGTGTTCGTGCGGCGCAAGCGTTGGGTGAATTGGAAAATCCTAAGGCAGTAGCGCCATTGCAAGCGATTTTGGACGGGATGAAAGCCGAAGATGACGGGTATAAAGAAGGAGGCATACCCGCCGTCACACTGAAGTTGGCGCTGGGGCGTATCGCCTCACGTCAACTTAAAGGTCAGGCCAAAGTCGCCAGAATGGTTGAACAGGTTGGCTTAACATGGTCTCAGTTAGTGAGCTTGTCGCAAACCATTAACGGGTCTAAGGGGCCGCAAGAAGGAGAATCTTTGGGCAAAGAGATCATTGACGAAGTGGTAGACCTTCTTTATACGATGGGTAAGCGCGGTGAAAAAGTTGTTCCCATCGCGCAGCAGTTAACTCTAGCGCCCGCTCAGAAAGTGCTGATAGAAGCCTCGCCTCTTTCTGTGAGCCAAGAGGCTGAACAGATACTTAATTACTTCTCAGGTCTTCATGTTATACAAGTAGCTGATTATTCTCTTGTAGAACATCTGGTAAAATTGGGGCCTGTGGCTACTTCTACTATCGTTGCTCGCTTGGAAGAGATGAAGCAAAATCCACAAAAATTTAAAAGCTTGGAGCCTGTTCCTGGTCGCCCAGGAGCATACCACCAACGCATGGGCACTACTTTGCTGTTTCGTGCTGCGATTCAAACCAAAGACCCACGCGTGATTCCTTTGCTAAAGCATTTTAAGCAGAGTTCTGATTCCTTCATCCGACGTGAGGCAACAGTCGTGTTGAATTCTCTCGATTTGTAAAGCGGCAATTGTGCAGATCGAGACGGGCGTGGCTGGTCAGAGCACCGACATCGTTTTGGAGAGCGAGGCGCGGCCCGAAGACATCGCGCACACCAGCGACCGCGACATCATCACCGGTCTAGGCGGGCTGCACATCATCGGCAGCGAGCGTCACGAGAGCCGCCGCATCGACAACCAGTTGCGCGGTCGCGCCGGACGCCAGGGCGATCCAGGTTCGAGCCGCTTCTACATCTCCCTCGATGACGAGCTGTGGCGACTGTTTGGCACGCGCGGCCAGTTCCTGCTCAAGAGCTGGGACGAGGACGAGCCGGTCGAGGCGGGCATCATCTCCAAGCAGATCGAGCGCGCGCAGAAGAAGGTCGAGCTGAACCACTTCGAGGGCCGCAAGCACGTCTTGCAATACGACGACGTGATGAACGTGCAACGCGAAGTGATCTACCGCGAACGCCGCCGCGCCTTGCAGGGCGCCGACATCCGCGACACGGTTGTTGACATGGCGCAAAAAGCGGCGATCAGCGAAGCCGACAAGCACGCTCCGCGCGCCGTGCGCCCAGAAGAGTGGGACACGCGCAAGTTGTATCTGGGGCTGGGCAAACTGTTCGGGTTAGGGGCGCTCAAAGCGCAGGTCGAAGAGGACGCCTTGGAAGACGCCAGTTGGCAGGAGTTGCCCGACAACGCGCTGGGCAATCCGTCTTACGACTTGATTCTGAAAGACGGGCGCGGGCTGAACGAACTGGTGGAGAAGCTGTATCAAGACCGCGAAAACGCGCTGGGCACGGATCAGGTGCGCGGCCTGGAACGCTGGCAGGTGATGCGTTCGATAGACGAGCATTGGATGGAGCATCTGGCCGAGATGGACTATTTGCGCGACGCGATCTGGCAGCAGGGCTACGCGCAACGCGAACCGATTGGCGTCTATCGTCAGGAAGGTTTCACGCTGTTCCAGAAGATGCTGGGCGAAATCCGGCGCGAAGTCACGAGTGCGATCTTCGACTACGATGTGCCCGACTTCGAGCACGAGGAAGCCTCGCCCGAACTGGGCGAGATGATCGAAGCGCGTTTAGTGGACGCGTTCGCGGGCGGCGACGGTCTGGACGACGGAACGCTGCTGGCCAAAGACGCCGATGGCATTGATAATGACTTGGTGATGACCACGCAGAACACGCGCGAGGGCGCGCCAGGCGAGGGCAACCCCGATTCGGCGAGCAACCGCGCGGCGCGGCGCGCGAAGCGACGCGAGTAAGGTAAGAAGAAAAGCCCCGATGCGTTCGCGTCGGGGCTTTTCTTTTTGAAACGTCACTCCAAATTTCGGTGGAGTTCAGACAAATATCGCCCGATACCGCGCGTGTAGAAACTTTTCTAAGCGTGAAAGTAAAGCAGCACCAAAAACTTTGCAAAAAATTTCTGACCGGATGTTTAAAACCGCTCCATTTTGGGTATAATCAAATTGCGGAATTGATTCCGCAGACGATTTTTATGCCTAAAACTCCGATTAAACCGGCGACCATCAGCGATGTCGCGCGTAGCGCGGGACTTTCGCGCACCACGGTTTCGACGGCGTTGTCGGGCAACGGGCGTTTGTCGGAAGAGACGCGCGAGTTGGTGCGCCATCACGCCGCGCTGTTGGGCTACGAACCCGATTTCTTCGCTCAAAACTTGCGGCGCAAGCGCAACGATTTGATCGGGTTCTTCTCGCCAGACTTGGATTTGGGCGTTTCGACGCACAAAACGCAGCTCATCTGGCAACTGCTCAACGAACGCGGTTACACGGTTCCGATTTTGGCTTACGGCGACCGTGCGGGCGGGCAGAGCAAACATCAGGAAGAGTTGTTTGCCGATTTGCGGCGCCAAAAACCGCGCGCGATTTTGTGCAATTCGCTCAACCTGCAAAGCCCGCGCGCTCACGACGAACTGCATCGCTACCTTGACGAAGGTGGCATCGCGGTTTGCTTTGATTGGCCTTTGCCTGACGAATCCGAAAAACCGCGTTGCGATAGCGTCATCTTCGACCGTGAGGAGAATACCTACACGGCGACGCGCCATTTGCTCGAATTGGGGCACCGCGAAATCGGGCTGTGTCTGCCGCAAAGCCAAATCAGTGGAGGGCCGCGACTGCGCGGGTTCCGGCGCGCGATGGCCGAGTTCGACGCGCCAGTCGAAGCGCGCTGGATTCACGCGCCCGTCCCCGACATCGAAACCGAACGCGAGGGCGCGCGCTTGGCGCAGTGGTTCTTCGACTTGAAAGCCAAACCCAGCGCGCTGTGCGTGGTCGGCGATCCGGTATGCGCGGCATTTGTGACGCAACTGCTGCGCGCGGGCTGGAAGTTGCCCGATCAACTCAGCTTGGTCAGCCATGACAACCGCGCCATCGCCGAACTGGGAATGTTGCCGCTCACCAGCGTCTCCTATCCTATCGAAGAGATCGCCCAAAGCGTCGTCGAAATTCTCGACGCGCGCTTGCGGGGCGATCAAAGCCCGCCGCGTCGTCACATCGTGCGCGGCCAAATCTGGGTGCGCCAGAGCGCGCGCGCCTTCCAAGGCTAAATTCTCCTGTCTTTCAGGATTCACAAAACCACTATGAAACATCACAAAAATTCCGCATTCACTTTGATCGAGCTTCTCGTCGTGATCGCCATCATCGCCATCCTCGCGGCGATCCTCTTCCCCGTCTTCGCGCGTGCGCGTGAGAACGCGCGGCGCTCGTCCTGCCAGTCCAATCTCAAGCAGATCGGCCTGGGCATCTTGCAATATGTGCAGGATTACGACGAGCGTTATCCGAGCTATCGCTTTGAACCACCTTCATCGGTGACGGGACAGCGCAGCACCTGGTATGTCCAGACTCAGCCGTATCTGAAAAGCACGCAGTTATTTGTCTGTCCCAGCGACTCCGACAACAGCGCATCGGGCGGCGCTTACTGGATGCCAAGCGGCATCACTGCGTATCACGTTTCTTACGGTTACAACGCCAATTTCGGCGGTGGCGCGGCTAGCCGCGGTGTCTCCATGGCGGCTTTGGATAGCTCGGCTACAACGGTTATCGTGACCGATGCGGGCACGCAACCTGGAACCGGCACGCCCGCGACCGACCCGTTGAAGTGGACGGTCAAGCCCAACGCTTGGATTTTGGACGATTATGTGACTTCCAGCAGCTCTTATCCCGAAACACAGGTCGTGGCCGCCGCTGGCGGCGATGGCTCCAGTTTCGCTGGCCCCAATCCGCGTCACCTGGAAACCTGTAACGTATTGTGGGCCGATGGCCACGTCAAATCGCAGCGCGTGTCCAGTTTCTACCGCAACAACGCGGTTTCGCCGTGTTTAGCCATCGATCAATCGGTCAACGCTTGTAACTAAACGCAATCTAATCAAGGGGAATATGCTTAGGCGTATTCCCCTTGATGCCTCTTGCATCCATGAAAATTTTTTTCTTCCTGGCGGTCTGGTGTCTACTTGCCAGCGCACCCAGCTTCGCTCAAAATCTGCTGCAAAACGGCGACTTCTCACGCCAGACGACCGACTGGTTCGTGCCCAAATCCGAGAAAGTCACTTCGGCTTTGGTGGACGGCCCCGAGAAGAAACCGGCGTTGCAACTCCAACTCGCGCCCGCGCCCGACGATAAACCCTGGAGTATCGTCGTGCGCCAGACTTTGGGAGAGGCCGTCAGAAAAGGCGAGCCGCTCTTTTTCAAAGCGTGGATGCGTTCGCCGCAAAGCCTCAAAACCCGCGTTTTCGTCGAAACCAAAGACGCCGACTACACCAAGTCGCTGGATAAAGAGTTGACGCTTTCGCCCGAATGGACGTTTTACGAAGCGTCTGCCGTCGCCAAGTCGGACGCGGCGCTGGGCGAAATGACGCTGGGCTTTCATCTCGCTTATGGCGCGGGCACCATCGAAATCGCCGACGTTCAACTCGCCACCGCCGCCTTTGCCGCCAACGCTCCGGTCGCGGTCGCGCCAATTGCGGCGCCCGCCGCGATAAACCAATCGCTCTTGCAAAACGGCGACTTCGCGGCGGAACTCAAAGATAACTGGAGCGCCAACGGCACCGCCGCCCCCACGCTCTCGATTGTGCGCGAGAAGACTCCGCAAAACGCGCAGTTCGTGCGCGCCAGCGTTGCGGTTGCGCCCGATGACAAGCCGTGGAATGTGCGGTTGGCCGCGTTCAAATCGGCCCTTGCCGTCGCCAAAGGTTCGCTGATCGGCGTCAAGTTTTGGGCGCGCAGCCAAACCGTGCCGCGCCTGACGGCGGTCTTTCAGCAGTCGGTCGACCCCTACGATAAAACGATGTCGGCGCCCGCGTCGCTGACCGCGAATTGGCAACAATACACCTTTTACGGCGTGACCAAAACCGACTTCGCGGCGGGCGCCTCCAATTTCGAGTTTCATCTGGGCTTTGGCAAGGGCGACGTTGATATTGCCGGAGTGCAGGTCGTCAACTTCGGTGCCCTCGCGCAAAAAGACGCCGAAGCGACTTTTGGCGTCCAGGCTGTGGATTACTGGGGCGGGCCCGCGCCCAACGACGCCTGGAAAACGGCGGCTTTCGAGCGCATCGAGAAGTATCGAAAGGCCGGCTTCAAGCTGCGATTGGTGGACGAAAAGGGCAAGCCGATTCCCAATGCGAAAGTGAAGCTGATGCAAACACGCCAACTTTTCCATTGGGGCAGCGCGGTTCCCGCCAGTCGCCTGGTCGACGACAAACCCGAAAACGTGCGCTTTCGCGCCGAGTTCGAGAGGCTCTTTAACACCGCCGTTTTCGAGAACGACCTGAAATGGGAAAACAAAAACCCGCGCAAAACCGAGCAAGCCTTGGAAGCTCTGAAATGGCTCGAAGCGCGCAATATCGCGGTGCGCGGCCACACTCTGGTGTGGGGTTCGCGCAAATATCTGCCGCCCGAAGCCACCGCCGCCTGGGACGATACCGAGAAATTGCGCGCTCTGGTGCGCGCGCGCGTGCGCGATCAGGTCACGACGTTTAAGGGTCAGCTTTATGTGTGGGACGTGGTCAACGAGGCGTTCCTCAATACCGAGCTGTGGGAGAAGTTGGGTTGGGACGAGTTCGCCAACGTTTACAAAATCGCGCGCGAAGTCGATCCCAATGTCAAGTTGGCTTACAACGATTACAATATCTCCAACGAAAACAAAAACCCCCAAGTCAACCCTTTCCAACGCGCGCGCGTGGCTGAGCTAATTCGGCTGTTGCAGAAAGAAGGCGCGCCCATCGACATTTACGGCGATCAGGCGCACATGGATACGCCTTTGACGGCTCCAGCGCGTATGGTGGAGATTTGGCAGGAAGTCGCCAAACTGGGCTTGCCCATCGAGATCACCGAGTTCGACGTGGGTGTCGTAAACGACGAGATTCACGGCCAATACGTCGAGGATAGCTTGATCGCGGCGTTTTCTGTCCCGCAAGTTCAAACGTTTATGCTGTGGGGATTTTGGGAGAACTCGCACTGGCGCGCCGCAGAAGGCGGCGCGATGTTTCGCGCCGACTGGAGCAAACGCCCCGCGCAAATCGCCTACGAGAAATGGGTTTTGGATAAGTGGAAAACCAACGCGACGCTGCAAACCGATAAAGATGGCGTCGTCCAAATGCGCGGGTTTCTGGGCGATTACCAATTGACGATTGAACAAAACGGCAAATCCCAGACGGTGCCGCTGAGTTTGGGCAAAGACGGATGGCGCGCTCAACTCGTTGGGCGCTAAAGCTCAGTTCGTTCCGAGTTTAGGGGGCGGTTACGATTGGTGCGATGGCTCCACAGAATATCCCTAAACCTCGAAAAGATGTTTGGAGGTTTGGAAGACGCGAGCTGGCAGGAGTTGCCCGACAACGCGCTGGGCAACCCATCTTATGATTTGATTCTCAAGGACGGGCGCGGGCTGAACGAACTGGTTGAATTGCCCGATTTTCAGTTCGGTCATTTGATGATTCCGCTCAAGGGCGGGCAAGGCGTGAAGCCACGCTATTTGCGATTAGCTGTCAAAGCCTTCGCCGAACTGACCAGACTGCAAGAGGAAGCGGAAGCCGCTAATGCCGAAGTTGCTGACGAAATGGAACTTGATGCGGAGACAAATGCCGATGATTAAACGATGAAAACTACTTCCCAAATCACGCGCGCAGATTGGAACGCTTTGCGTTATCCAACTCTTGTTCAGCGCGCCTCCGATGAAGAAGGCGGCTTTTACGCGTGGATTCCTCTTCTCGGTCGCGGTTTGTTTATGGCCGACGGCGAAACGGCTGCGGAAGCACTCGATAATTTGGAAGAGCTACGTCGCGAGAATTACGATTTAGTTGTTGAATCTGGTCGTCCAATTCCGTTGCCGGAAGATGAGGATAGCACTGCTTCTTCACAAGGTCGCGGCGCGCGTGAGGCGATTGCTGCTTAAGTCTTTAGAATTTAAACGATGTCCGCAATCAGCCTTCGTTTACCTGACAGCCTGCACCGCGCCGCCCGCGAAGTGGCCGCGCAAGATGGCATTTCACTTAATCAACTCATCGCTTCGGCTTTTCATCGCTTCGGCTTTTCATCGCTTCGGCTTTGGGCGAGAAAATTTCGGCGCTCAAGACCGAGGATTATCTGCGCGAGCGCGAGCAGCGCGCTAATTCCGACGATTTGGCGGCGGTTCTGGCTCTCGTGCCCGACGCGGAACCGGAAGAACGCGACCGTTTGCCGTCGCCATAAACAAAGCCCCAAAGCGTGAGCGTCAGGGCTTTGTTTTCTGCTGTCGCTCTACGCCACTAACTCCGCCGCTTGCAACTGCCCGCAAACCCCCGCCGCCAACTCGAACGAACGTAGGCGCGCCGCGTGATCGTGAATCATCGCGGTTAGCATGAGTTCGTCGGCGCCGGTTTGTTCGACCAAATGTTGCAAGCCTTCGCGAATGGTGTCGGGCGCGCCGACGAACGAAAACGCCAACGAATGATTAATGTTCTGCTGCTCGAACTCGCTCCACGGACGCTCACTGCCTTCGAGCGGTGCGGGCAATTGGCCCGGCGTGCCGCGCCGCAGATTGACGAACGCTTGCTCGACCGAGGTGAATAACCGGCGCGCCTCGGCGTCACTGTCGGCGGCAAAAACGTTGGCGACGATCATCGCGTAAGGTTTGTCGAGCGCTTCGGATGGCTCGAAGTTGCCGCGATAAATATCCAATGCCTGCATCAACAAATCGGGCGCGAAGTGCGAGGCAAAGGCGAATGGCAAACCCAACTGAGCGGCCAAACTCGCCGAATAGACGCTCGAACCCAATAGCCAAATCGGGACTTCGCTGCCTTCGCCTGGAATCGCGCGCACGCGTTGGCCGGGCGCGGGCTGCGCCAGATAACGCTGCAATTCCAGAACATCATGCGGGAAAGTATCGGCGCCTTTGCTGCTATCGCGGCGCAGAGCGCGCATCGTCAATTGGTCGGTGCCGGGCGCGCGGCCCAACCCCAAATCAATACGATTGGGGTAAAGCGCTTCGAGCGTGCCGAAACTTTCGGCGACGACGAGCGGCGCGTGATTCGGCAGCATCACGCCGCCCGAACCGACGCGGATGGTTTGTGTTCCGCCCGCGATATGGCCGATGACAACCGCCGTCGCCGATGACGCGATGCCCGGCATATTGTGATGCTCGGCGACCCAGAAACGGTTGTAACCCCAACCTTCGGCATGACGCGCCAAATCGAGCGCATTATCGAGCGCGGTGCGGGCGTTTGCTCCCGCAGAAATCGGGACTAAATCGAGGATAGAAGTGGGAATCATAATTGGAACTTGAACAGTTACTCTTTAGACGAATCGGTGTTTTGGTGGCTCCGCTCAATCATCTAACGAGGCCATCAATTGGGCGATTTGTTCGGGCGTGGCTTTGCCCTTGAGCCAGTCGCGCAGGGCGAGTTTGGCTTCGAGCTGTTGGTGAGCGGTTGGCGGAGAGTTCATTATCAATCGAACATTGGCACGCTCCTTCAGCTTCATGGTATGCCCAATACACTCATGTTTTCCGATCCATTCTTCCTTCCATTTTGGGGTATAACTCTGGAGCAAATAGCAATTCCATAAATGTAAATTGCTCTGTAAATAAGGCCGCGAAGTCCTATTGTTGAGTGAAGGTGGAGTGGAAGCCTTTGAAGGATCGAGAAGTTGTTCCTTTTCTTCCCACGGAGTGAAATCCCAGAGCCAGTAAGAATCTACTTGCCATAAGTAAGTCGAGGCAATAAGTATCAGCTTCATGATGCGTTCTAATTCGGTGAAGTATTCGCGTATTCCGCTATATTGCATCAAACATTCTTGTCCATGATATTGCGACCATTGCCAGGCAAACCGTGCATCGCTGCTGGTGTCGTGCCATTCACCCAAAAGGTATTCTCGTGCTTGTCGTTCATTGAACTGAAGTAACGATTGGGGCAGTTTGAAATGAGTGAGACTTTTCAAATTCCATTCATCATACCAGGTAGAACGCGTTTGTGCCCACATCGCTATGCGAGGTGCTCTGGCAAACGGCAGCTCGAATAATCTCGCCACTTCGAGAGCATCATTCTTGAAGGCACGCTTTATATTTGAACGAAGTTCTTCAAGAGCTTCGGCATCAAATTTAGTTGCAGATATGTATTTGTTCAGACGTTCATCTTCCCCCCAACTCCACAAATCCCAAAAGCCATCTGCGGTTTCTTTAACCCAATAGGGGACAGGACTCGACTGGCGAACGACCCACTCGCCATCTTTCGTGTCGTCCTCAAACGTGCATACCAAAACTCCTCTATTGGAATCAGGCCACCCTTCCAGTCGCGCCACAACAGGACGCGTGCGGCCCTGCCATTCGATTTCGACGCGCAACGGCAAATCTTCAAATCCAGGATACGCGGGAAACATCATCCAAGTATTATCCGAAACCGAACGGGCGTTTGGCGCGCATTGCTACACTGCTTGCCCGTGTCACCGCTCCCCGTTCGTCCTGCGCGCGAAGAATTCTATTCGCTCTGTCAGCAAGGTAATTTAATTCCGGTTTCTCTCGAAGTTCTGGCCGATCTGGAAACGCCAGTTTCAGCGTTTCTAAAACTCCGTCAGGCGCGGCCCTACGATCCGGCGTGGCTATTGGAATCGGTCGAGGGCGGCGAAAATCTGGGCCGCTATTCGTTTCTGGGCGTCGGCGCGCGTGGTCAACTGAAAGTGCGTGGGCGCGAAGTCACGCTCGCCTTTGATGGGCAAAGCCGCACTTTTGATTTGGCGCCGGGGCGCGATCCTTTGCACGTTGTCGAAGATGTGATGTCGCAGTTCGAGTTCGTGGATGACTTGAACTTGCCCAAGTTTTGCGGTGGTGCGGTCGGGTTTCTGGGCTGGGATTTGGTGCGCTTCTTCGAGAAGCTGCCCGACGCACCGCCCGATGACCGCGATTTGGACGATTGCCATCTGCTCTTTGCCGACACGATTCTCATCTTCGATGCCGTGCGCCATACCTTTACCATCGTGGCCAACGCCTCGATTGATGGCGAAGAAGATGCCGCCTACGACGACGCCGTCGCGCGCATCGAGCGCACCTTGAAAACCCTCGTCAACGAAGAATTAGAGGCGACATTGTTGCCGGTTACGGAGCCGCAGGAGCCGGAGCCGCAATCGAATTTTCCATCGCGCGAGGCGTTTGAAGCGACGGTTCAGAAGTGCATTGATTACATCCACGCGGGCGATTGCGTTCAGGTCGTGCCATCGCAACGCTTTAGCGTGCCGCTCGAAGCCGAGCCGTTCGCGGTTTATCGGGCGCTGCGGCATTTGTCTCCGGCGCCTTATATGGTGTTCTTGGATTTCGGCGACAAACAGTTGGTCGCCGCCTCGCCCGAAATTCTGGTGACCGAAGACGAAGGCGATGTTCTCATCCGCCCGCTTGCGGGCACGCGCAAGCGCGGCGAGACCGACGAAGAAGACGACGCTTTGGAAGCCGAACTTCTGGCCGACCCGAAGGAACGCGCCGAACATGTGATGTTGGTGGATTTGGCGCGCAACGATTTGGGGCGCGTCTGCGAATATGGCAGCGTCGAGGTGGAGAAGCTGATGTATGTGCAAAAGTTCAGTCACGTCATGCACATCGTCAGCGATGTCATCGGTGTGTTGGACGAAGACAAAAACGCCTACGATGTTTTGCGCGCCAGCTTTCCGGCGGGCACTTTGTCGGGCGCGCCCAAGGTGCGCGCGATGCAGATCATTGACGAAGTCGAACCGACGCGGCGCGGGCCGTATGGCGGCGCGATGGGCTATTTTAGTTTCAGCGGCAACATGGATACCTGCATTACCCTTCGCACCATCGTGATTAAGGACGGCATGGCCTACGTTCAGGCGGGCGGCGGTGTGGTCGCCGATTCGGTTCCGGCCAACGAATACGACGAAACGCGCAACAAGGCGCGCGCGGCGCTAAGGGCGCTGGCGTTGGCGGGGCTGCACAGCAAAATGAACGAATAATTTTTAGGACTTACGCAACCCCATGAACCGCGCGCGTAAGCAAGTCGGCCCGCCCAACCACGCAAGGCGAAGTTCTGCATGAAAGATAGCGTCTGTATGCGGGTTGCGTAAGTCCTAAAAATTATTCGTTCATCCTGTGTTACTGCGCCCCTGCGCTGTATCCTTAAATCATGCAGCAGCGAGACGAACGAATTTCCGAAGCGCAGTGGGAGCAGTTTCTGCGTGACAACAGCGACGGCAACTACGAATTTTGGAGCGGCCACGTCTACGGGATGGCGACGGGCGGTTATCTGCATTCGCGTTTGATGGGGCGCTTGGGCGGTTTACTGGAGTTTGGGCTGGAAGATAAGCCCTGTTCGCCGACGGGTAGTGAATTTTATGTAAAAATCGAAAGCACCGGCGATTGGCTGATCCCCGACAACGCGATTCACTGCGAAGACGCGCGCTGGGGCGGCGAACCGCGCCGATTTTTGCTCAATCCCGTTGTCGTCTTTGAAGTGCTGTCGCCCTCGACCGAGCTGAAAGATCGGGGCGCCAAATTCGAGTTGTATAGCTCGATCCCAAGTCTGCAAGAGTATCTGCTGATTTCGGCGACCCGCGTTGGCATCGAACAGTTCACCCGACAGCACGACGACAGTTGGTTGTTGCGCCGTCACACTTCGCTCGGCTCCATCGTCGAATTGCCGTCGGTCGACTTTCGGCTGAGTCTGGCCGAGCTCTATCGCGGCTTGGATATTCCCGTTCAACTCACCCTCGTGCCACCGACGCCCGAAACTATTATTTAAATATGAACAAAAATCTCGAACTCCTTCTCGAACAAGCTAACGACAGTCCGTCGCCACGCGCGGCCAATTTGTCCGAAGCGACCATCTGGTGCGACGGCGCCTGTTCCGGCAATCCTGGGCCGGGCGGGTGGGGCACCATCGTCGAACAAAGCGGCAAGCGCCGCGAACTTTCGGGCGGGCTGGAGAAGACGACCAATAATCAAATGGAGCTTCAGGCGATGATTGAAGGCCTCAAAGTCCTGGCGCCTGGCACGCGCGTGAAGATCGTCACCGATTCGGAATACGTTAGCAAAGGCGCCACGACCTGGATTAAAGGCTGGATTCGCAACGGATGGAAGACGGCGTCGAAGCAGCCGGTCAAGAATAAAGAGTTTTGGCAGGAGTTGCACGAACTGTTGCAGCATCGTCCGCATCGCATCGAATGGGTGAAGGGCCACGCCGGTCACATCGAAAACGAGCGTTGTGATGTTTTGGCGCGCGCGGCGATTGATGATATTCGCGATTCGTTGAACGGCTGAACGGAAAGCCCGGACGCTCACGCTCCGGTTCGCTATTGAACCAGATCGTGTGATCAGCCCAATTTATCATTAGACCTCTTGCAAAAGTCACCGACAATTGCGATGTTAGCGGGGCTTACGCCCTCTTCCAATCTTTGGGCGAAGAGAAAACCCCGATTGGAAGAGGGCGTAAGCCCCGCCCATTGAGCGACTTATGC
>JAABUN010001326.1_pt1 | contig 55779 bp, 60 predicted proteins | sample 5559311 | NCBI WGS metagenome assembly JAABUN01 (sample SAMN10711877, study PRJNA513370) | rock metagenome | isolation source: Antarctica rocks | place: Antarctica: Victoria Land, Siegfried Peak sud
ACCACGAGCGGCGCTGTATGGGTTCAGCTTCGCTGTGCGGGTCTTCGGTAGCGGATTGTGGCGTCGTGGTGTCCGGGGGGCTCTCTTGGCTCGCCTGTGGAGCTTCCAATTCCCGGGGGCGGTTGGCGAACATGGCAGTTAGCTCCTGCTGTCGCTCAAGGGCTGAGTCTCGATGGCGGATCTCCTCCGTCAACTTGGACGGTCTACCGGGACTTACTACTTCTCTTCCTCTCTCGGGGCTGGTACAGCGATCGTGTCCGGAGAACGTAGACAGGGCCATCAACCGACCCCGTATACTGTTCATTACAATGTTTCCATCTGCCCCCAACTTACGTAAGAGACACAATCGAACTCTGAACTATCGGCAACGCTACCCATCAGAAAATATAGGGAACCTCGAAAGGATTGTTCGGTTGGCGCTAGCACTTATCGTTCATCATCTACAATAACGTCACGATCCAAGCTTTTGGCATCGTAAAAATGTTGCTGTGGATTCTTCGTAGAGGTAGATGGAGGGGATCGTATGGACAACCGAATTCCGCTAGTGCTGCTGCCGGGGCTGCTGTGCGACGAAGCTTTGTGGAAGCATCAGATTAATGAACTGTCCGACGTGGCAGACTGCCAAGTACCCGATTTCACTACCCAAGACACGGTGGCGGCCATGGCCCACTCGGTACTCGACAATATGCCAGGACGCTTCGCGCTGGCGGCGCTGTCGATGGGCGGTTATGTGGCGCTCGAAGTCATGCGCCAGGCATCTGAGCGAGTTTCGCGGCTGGCTCTACTCGACACCCAGCCGCTTCGCGATACTCCTGAGCAGGCAGAACGAAGACGCCATTTCGTGCAACTGGCCGAGCAGGGTGATTTCGACTACGTGAAAGAGAGCTTCCCACCACTTCTATTCCACGAAAGCCGTCTTGCTGACCGCGCGCTGGTTAGTGAGTTTACGGCCATGGCCGAAAGGGTAGGCAGGCAAGCTTTCATTCGACAACAGAACGCGATTATCACGCGACCGGATAGCTCTGCGACGCTATTTACCATAGCCTGTCCTACCTTGGTAGCGTGCGGCCGGCAAGACGCCATCACACCCCTTGAAAACTCAGAAAAGATGGCAGCAGAGATCCCGAACTCCCGATTGGTCATCTTCGAAGATTGCGGCCATATGAGCACGATGGAGGTTCCGGAGCAGGTGAATGAGGCTCTCAGGGATTGGCTCCTGACCGGCAGTTCGGTGAATAGGGAATAGAGAACGGGCTCTCCTTAGCCCTGGCCGGCGATCTGCCAGACGATACGCCCGCCCCGGCTCGCAATAGACCGTGAGAATGAACTAGATGATGTATACTCGTGGTATAGACTATCTAAGAGGTGAAAATGGAGACTGCGAAGCTGTTCATGAATGGTAGGAGCCAAGCGGTTAGACTGCCGAAAAACTTTCGCTTCGAGGGAGAGGAAGTGTTCGTGAAGAAGGTTGGGAAAGCGGTTATGCTGCTTCCCCGCCAGGACTCGTGGGAGACGTTGTACGAGAGCCTCGAATCCTTCTCGGACGACTTTATGGAGGATCGCGAGCAGCCGACGGGTGAACAGATTCGCGCTGGGGCTCCGTTCGATTGAGGCGTCGCAGGAAGAATCGGGCGGTGTACAGGCGGGTATCCATTAGTTGAAGAGGTTGCTGGACACTAATGTTTGCATCCACATCATCCGCAAGAGACCGCCGGAGGTTCTGCACAGGTTCGAGCGATACGAGGTTGGGGAGGTCGGCGTCTCCTCGATTACGATCGCGGAGCTGTCCTACGGTGTCGAGAAGAGTTCTAGGCCGCCCCAGAACCTCGCCGCTCTCGGCGGTTTTCTATTGCCTTTGGAGATAGTCGCCTTCGGGCAGGAAGCCGCCGCAGCTTACGGACGGATCAGAGCGACCCTGGAAAGAGCTGGCACGCCTATCGGGCCGCTAGACACCCTGATCGCCGCCCACGCCCTGAGTCTCGGCGTCACGCTCGTCACCAACAACACCCGCGAGTTCGAGCGCGTCCCGGGACTGAGGGTCGAGGATTGGGCGCGTGCCGAAGATAGCCCGTGATATGGCCTCACCTCAGACAAGCCAGGTTCGAGAGGCTAGTAGAAAGCTGCCCGCCGGAAAGGTGAGGCGAGCGAAGACATCCTGCTCTCTAGTCAGGGCTACACGGCCACGGAGAGCGCAGATAAGCTCTGGGAGTGCGCAGGATCTACGCTAAGATCCTTAGAGGTACTTGTGTAGTCTTCGTAATGAGGCGGTGAGCTCGCTTTTCTCTATGGGCGAACGGCGGAAGTGTCGGCATAGACCTTCATCCCAGTGTGTTGATGCCACCACTCATGTAGACAAAGACCTGCTGGATTTTGTCGTCCTTGAAATAGAAGAAATTGCAATTGCTAAGTCTAATCTTGCTTCCATCATTGGCGACGTTCTCGACGCTGAATTGCGAAGCGCAGCACTCATTATCTATGTCCAGTACATGCCGAAAATCCTTGTGCACAATTCTCGAGTACTTCTCGAACAGATTTTCGAACATCGCCTTGATGTTAGTGTCTCGTCCTTTGTGTGAAGAGAACGCGGACTGTATGGTGAACAATGCGTCGGGGTGAAAGCAGTTCAGCACGGCTTCGATATTCTTGCCGTCCACATTGGCGAAGTACTGGTTTTCCACCATTTCCGTGTAGTCTTCGCGGGTATCTAGAATGTGAGTTGGTTCTTCCAAAGTTGGCTCCTTGCTAATCTCGTAACGAGGCCTCTGCCGCAATCTTTCCCAGTCCCAGAGCGGATAGCAGACCGTTTCCAGCAAGGTAACCTTCGGCCCCGCGTCCGCTGATACCGACCGCGGTGCCTCCGCCCGCGTAGAGACCGGGGATCACGGTGGAGTCCGGGCGGAGCACTCGCGCATGCGTATCGACTTTTAGTCCGCCCTGCGTGTGGAACAGGGCTCCGCAGATATGTATTCCATAGAACGACGGTTCCATCACCCCGCTGGCGAAGGAGGGTCGACCGAACGCATCCGGCTCCTTGCCGTCGAGCACGCGGTTCGCCGCTGCTACGGTCTCAGCGAGCACGTCGGAGGGGATTCCGAGCTTCGCTGCAAGGACTTTCAGAGTCTCGCCTCGTATAACCTTGCCGGCTGAGATGACTTCCTCGAAGCGTGTACCACGCGAGGCCGTGTATGTTCGCTCATCGAAAATCTCCCATGCATCTCCACCGGGTTGTTCTAAAACCGCGCTAGCAAACTCAGAGTAACCTCGACTTTCGTCTCCGAAGCGTCGTCCGTGCCTGTTTACGAGGATAGCACCGTTCGTAACGAGACCCCAGGTGACGAGTGGTCCGTTGGGGACCGCGACCGAGCCGTGTCCCTGGTATGCGTCGAGGTACTCGGTTGCGGCTCCCGTGGACATACCCCAGCGGATGCCGTCTCCAATGTTGTTTGGCGACCCGAAATAGAGCGCGGCGGCTACCTTGGGTCCGATTCGCCCCGTAACCATCTCGGCGTTGCCTCCAAATCCATCCAGTGCCAGGATGACGGAAGACGTTTCCAAAGGGCCGTCGTCGGTTCGCACACCGGTCGCCTTGTCCCCGTCGAACACTAGATCCCTGACAGGGGTGCTGAGGCGGAGTTGTATGGCTGGCTCCTCTTTCACGGCGTTCGCTAGCTGACGAACGAGTCCCGCGCCGTAATCTTGGGGAGGACCATGCATCCGAAAGCAGCTCTGCCCCGGATAAAGAAAGTCGGTGTAGCAGATCAACTCGCACTCGATCTCGTCCACGAGCCATTCGACGAGTTCGGCTGATACCTCGCACAGCCGCCGCGTGAGCTCGATGTCGCTCTGGTGTTTGTTCTTCGAAAATATATCCTCGGCCATCGTCTCTGGAGTATCGTCCAGGATGCCAGCGTCACGCTGAAACCGTGTACCGGCCGCAGGTACAAGGCCAGTAGAGAGTGCGGTATTTCCTCCGGGCTTATCGCCTTTCTCGAGTAGCAAAACCTCGCTGCCACCACGTGCTAGCGCGAGCGCGGCGACCATGCCGCATCCACCAGCACCGACGACCACCTGTGGCCAATGCTCCATCTATCGAACCCCCTCGGATTAAGACCTGTTAGCTCGTGAGTCCTAAGGGACTGCTGGCGAACCTTCCACGGACAATGGGCGCTTCAGAAAGGATCCGGCGGGATCCCCGATGGTCGCGCCTTCGGCGAAGGCTATCCTTCCCCGAAGCAGCGTCTGTACGGGCCATCCGGTGAGTTCCATCCCCTCGAACGGCGTGTACTCCTGCGCCGAAAGGAGCCGTTCGGGAGTTACGGCGTGGGTCTGTTCCATATCCACTATTGCGAAGTCGGCATCGGCTCCGAGGGTAATAGCGCCTTTGCGCGGGGATAGTCCGAAGGCCCGAGCCGGGTTGGTGGAGACAAGTTCGACTATGCGCTCCAGAGATAGACCATGCTTACGACCTTCGGTGAGCATGAACGGGTAAATCAGGGCGGTACCTCCAAAACCGGGTAGCGCCTGCCAGAGATCTCCCTCCTTGTGGGTCTCGGAGCAGCAGGCGTGGTCGGAGCAGACCCAGTCGATCTCTCCACGTTTTACACCCTTCCACAGCGCGTCCACATCGGATTGGGCTCTTATGGGAGGATTTACCTTGCCGCGCTGATCGTTGTAGGTCTCGTAGGTGAGCGCCAAGTGATGTAGCGTGGTCTCCAAGCGAGCGTCGAGTTCCGGGTGCTGTCTTTTGAGTTCCGCCGCAGCCCCGAGAGCTTCTTCGCTGGAGAGGTGTAGCAAGTTTACCGGGCAACGCGTGTGTCCGGCGAGGACTCCGACCTCCGCAACGGCCAGGTGCTCGGTGAGGGTCGGACGTGAAGCACTGTAGGCTTCGAGTCCGGTAAGGATCCCCTCCTCCTTCACTCGTTCCGAGAATACCCGGATCAACTCGGGTTGCTCACAGTGGATCGAGAGCGAGATCCGTGATCCGTCGTCGCGCTCCGCTTGCAGGCTTGCTACCTGCTCCATGATCTCGAAGAGGTGGCCGAGGTCGTAGTTCTCGCTCATAGTGTAGCCCTTGGCATCGCTGGAGGCTCCCGCGAGATCCAGACCCTTGTAAAACATATAGTATTTAAACGAAGCTACGCCGTCCTCACTCACGAGGCGTTCTATCTCGGAGATTTGATCCCGGACCATCGGCGCGAGATGGTACCCGTAGTCCACCCAGGAATGTCCCTCCGTTTTCTCGAGTACCTCCGGGAAGATATCTTTGTACGGTCCGCTCTTCTCCAGATAATGGCTGCCCGTTCTGAAATAACTGATCACGCTCGTCACGCCACCGGCTAGAGAGGACGCCGTCTCGCTGCGAGCGTCTTCCGTGATGTCGCGATAGATGCCCAGATGGAAATGAGGGTCCACCGCTCCGGGCAGCACCAGTCGGCCTGCGGCGTCGATCACCTCGTCGGCTTCGGAAGGCGCGATCGACTCCCCCACTGCGGCTACACACCCGTCTTTGATCGCAATATCCGCCTGAGTCGCTCCATGTCCCGGTAGTACAGCGGTTCCGTTCAGGATCACGGTGTCGAATTTTGCCATTACGCTCCTCCTCGTTCGAGTTTCACGTTTCGTCCAACATACTCATAGTCCAAGATACGCGCTCCTCACGTTTGGATCCTCCAGCAACTCGCTTCCTGTTCCCTGCAGTGTCACTTCCCCGCTTTCCAGCACGTACGCCCGATCCGCGAGCCGCAGTGTCTTGACCGCGTCCTGCTCGACTATCAGGACGGCGACACCTGTCTCCCGGACTTTCTGGACCGCTGAGAAAACCCTCGCCGTCGTCTTGGGATCCAACCCCAAAGAAGGCTCATCCAACATGAGCAGACGCGGCTTAGCCATGAGGGCTCGCCCTATTGCGACCATCTGCTGCTGGCCGCCGCTCAGGGTCGCGGCCTGTTGGGTCCGACGTTCTTTCAGGACCGGGAACAGGTCGTAAACTTCATCCAGAGCGGTCGCGCGCTCTTCGGAGGAGCGCGTGTAGCCTCCCATGGACAGATTTTCGAGCACCGTCAGGCTACCGAAGAGGCTACGACCTTCCGGCACCTGCACGAGACCTTTTTTGACGGTGTCGTGGGGGCTCTCGCCTACCAGGGACTTCCCCTCGAAGGTCAATTCGCCGGAGTTAGGTCGGATGAAACCTGAAATAGTGCGCAGCGTGGTTGTCTTGCCCGCTCCGTTCGCGCCGATTATCGCCACAAGCTCACCAGCCGCCACCTCCAACGAGACATCGTGCACGACTTCGAGATTACCGTATCCAGATGCGATGTTCTCAAGCTTTAGCATCGTTGTCCTCGTCACCGAGGTACGCTTCTATGACACGGGGATCGCTGGTTACCTCCTGAGGTGTGCCGCTGGCGAGGAGCTCGCCGTGGTGCAGGACGATTATGCTGTCCGAGAGTGCCATGACAGCGGACATGACATGCTCGACCAGCAGCATGGTTATGCCTTCGTCCCGGATTTCACGGAGCAGTTTCACTACCTTGTCGCGCTCTGAAGGAACCAGACCAGCGAGAACCTCATCGAGCAACAGTAGAGAGGGCTTCAGGCCGAGAGCCTTTGCGAGTTCCAGACGCTTATAGCCAGCCGTCGAGAGCACCGAAGCCCTTTTTTCGGCCCACTGACCCAATCCCACGCGCTCGACGACCTCCATAGCCGCGTCGCGGGCCTCCTTTCGGCCCCGGTGGCGTTGCAGCGTGGCTACCGTGACGTTGTCCAGTACCGAGAGGGACTCGAACGGCTTCATGAGTTGAAAGGTGCGTCCTATACCGAGATGCGCCATCCGGTGAGCGGGGGATCCCGTGACGTCCGAATCGTTGAAGACAACACGCCCTTCATCCGGCTCCATAACACCGGCGACGACATTGAAAAGTGTGGTCTTGCCCGCGCCGTTTGGGCCAATAAGACCGACGATGCTACCGGTCTCTACCTTCAGAGACACATCCCGGAGAGCCTGCAGCCCCGCAAAGGATTTGCTGATGCCCTGTATTTCGAGCAGCGTCACGATGTCCTCCATCTCTCACGCAGTGATCCGAAAACGCCCTTGGGCAAGAACAGGATAACGAGCACTATGAGAACGCCGTAGATTACTACATCGAGTCCAGCCACGCCCTGCAAAGCCTCCAGGAAGGGTGGCGGTGAGCGCACGAGAGCCGTGGAGCCCTGTCCCAGAACGGTGATTATAAGCGACCCTATGACGGGGCCCCATATCGTACCGATTCCACCCACAATGGCCGGGAGCAATATCTGAATGGAGACGCTCGCTCCGAACGCCAGCCCGGGGTCGACAAAGAAGAAATATTGAACGTAGAAAGCTCCGCCAACGGCGGTCAACGCCGCGCTCACGGCAACGGCGAGCAGCTTGTAGCGCATGGGGTTGACGCCCAGGGCAGCCGCAGCGTCCTCGTTTTCCCGAATGGAGAGGATAAACGTCCCTGTTCGGCTTCTCATCAAGAGGATCACGACGATGATGGTAAAGGCCAGTAGTGCAAGCACGACGTAATAGTAGTTAGGAGAGTTTTGAGCAAATTGGAGCGTCAACCACGGATTGCCGCTCTGAATTGGCAGATTGAATCCCTTCGCGGCGTTCACTACCTCAAGGCTCTTGGAGATCAGTCGCAGCATCTCGGCGAAGGCGAACGTCACCAAAGCGAAGAAGACTCCTTTTAGACCATATCGAAAGGTTAGAAATCCCACCAGCACTCCGAACATCGCCGCGAGGACGGCGCCGATGATCATTCCTAGCCAGGGAGAGAATCCATAATCCGTGACGACGACTGCTGTGGCGTAGGCTCCGATCCCAAAGAACGCGGCATGACCGAAGCTGAACTGTCCCCCGAAACCTCCCATGAGGTTCCAGGCTACTCCGAGAAGGCCGAAAAGTAAGGTCTGAATGGCTATGTCCAGCAGAAAGCCCGACAAGAAAAGTGGTACCGGGACAAGTATAAGGACGCCCACGGCTAAAGCCAGCAGATCGCGGTCCAAGCGCTTCAAGGTCTCCATCATGACTTTTTCCCGAGAAGACCTTGAGGCCGGAGCAATAAGGTGAGGACAAAGATCACGAACACGAAAAAGAGCTTGTCCACGCCGGGCAAGACAACGCCTCCGATTTCCTGGACCAGCCCGATCAGGAGCCCCCCGATAAGCGCGCCCACCACATTGCCCAGGCCTCCCAACACAACTACGACGAAGGCGATTACGTTGAACTGCTCCCCCGTAGTTGGTTGCAGGGAGAGGAACGGAAGCACCAGAGCTCCCGCCGCACCCACGCAAGCCGTGCCGAGACCGAAGGTGATCATGTGCATTCGTCGTACGTCTATGCCTACCATCGCCGCCCCGTCTGGGTTCTCGGCGACGGCCCGGATCGCCGTCCCAAGGCTCGTGCGCCGCAAGACGTAATAAAGCAAGGCCGCGATGACGAGCGATCCGAGGAAAGCTATGACTCTGGGAAGATCGGCCACAGCCCCGAGTATGTTTAGCGGTCCCTGTATAGTTGTGACCCCTAGAGAGATTCCAGTTTCCGCGTAAGGAAAGCCAACGTTTCGCGGCGTCGCGGAGAAGAACATGAGGAGTACGTTCTCTATAAGAAGCGCGAGTCCGAACGTGAGCAAGAGCTGGTTCTCATGCGGCTGATCCATTACCCGGTTCAACAGGAAGCGTTGCACCAGGACACCGATCACGAACAGAAGAGGCACCGAGACCAGGACCGACAGATAAGGTCCGAAACCCGCACTTGATACCAGCACGAATGAGGTGTACATGGCGAGCGTCATTAGAGCACCGTGCGCGAAGTTAAGCACATCAAGAACCCCGAAGATGAGCGTGAGCCCCATCGAAACTAGACTGTACACGCCGCCGAGCAGCAGCCCCGTCACGACGGCCTGGACGAGAACTAGACGGTTCCCCTGAAACCAGGAGACAACGCCTCCACCACGAGCGGCCAAGAGCACAAACGCGACGATGCAGAGCCCAACGAGGATCAAGGCCATCCAGGAGACCTTGACCCCTTTGACAGTCATCACAGTGAATCTACTCCGCTACTTGCTCCACGGGGTGGCCGGGAATTGCGGTTCCTCCTGAGCAAAGTCTTCGGGAAAGACCTGGACAACCTCTTTATCCCGCACCTGCATTACTATCGGCTGGGCGTTGACGTTCTGGCCTTTGTCGTCAAATTCTATGGGACCATCGAAGGGAAATAGCTCCGTCTCCAGCGAGGTCTCCGCTATGGCATCACGTAACTCTTGCGGTTCAGAGGATTCCGCCCGCTCCAGCGCGTCGGCTATGACTTCCACGGCCTGGTAAGAGAAGACTGCCGCCGTGCGCATACGCTCGCCGGTCTGCTCCTCGAACTTTCCGCGAAGCTCTTTCACCCGGTCGCTGGTGGCATCGAAGTGGTAGTTGGAACTCAGGTAAGAATTTCCGTTGGCGCCCGCGTCCTCTGGAAATGTATCGAGGTCGAAAGCTCCATTGGCGACGCCGTAGACGGCGTCCACGTCCGGTTTCACATCCGCCGCCGCCTTCGCGAAAAGCAGTCCGTCGTTGTAGTAGCCCGTGGCAGCTATGACGTCGGGCTTGGCAGCCTTGGCTTGAGTGAGCTCCGAGGTGAGGTCGCTAACGTTGAAAGCGAACCGCCCCGGTTTCGGAACCCTGGCCGAGTCCATGAGTGGTTTCGCCCATGTAACGGGGCAGCCCGATGGCCCCCCGACCCTGCCCCCGTTCGGGCTCGCGGACGGCATTGCGGCGTTGGCCACCGCGATAGCCGTACTCACAGCGCTCAGGGCTCGGGACGCTACCGGCGAGGGGCAGGTCGTGGACCTGGCGATCATAGAGCCGATCTTCACCCTCCTGGGTCCGCAGCCTCTCGTCTACGATCAGCTCGGCATCGTCCAGGAGAGGAGCGGCAACCGCTCAGTCAACAACGCCCCGCGCAACATCTACAAGACCAGCGACGGCGAGTGGGTCGCGATCTCCACCAGCGCGCAAAACATCGCCGAGCGCGTGATGCGGCTCGTCGGTCGCCCGGAATATATCGAAGAGCCGTGGTTTCAGAAGGGCTCCGAACGAGCCAAGCATGCGGATGAACTCGATGAGGCGGTTGGAAGCTGGATCTCCGAGCGTACCCGCGAAGAGGTAGTCGACGCCTTCGAGGAGGTGAGCGCTGCGGTCGCTCCGATTTACAGCATCGAGGACATTATGGAGGATCCGCAATTCAAAGCTCTAAACTCCATCGTCTCCATCGAAGACCCCGAGTTGGGACCCGTCAAGATGCAGAACGTGCTTTTCCGGCTCTCGGAGACACCCGGAGAGATAAAATGGTCCGGCCCGCGACTCGGCGAGCACAACCAGGAAGTCTACGGAGAGATCGGCTTGGAGAGTAAAGAACTCGAAGAGCTCGCCGAGAACGGCATCTTGTGAGCCGATCGTCTTCTACCATACGGAGCTACCTCTACGTAGCCGGCAACGATCCGCGCCGGGTAGAGAAAGCACTGACGAGCAAAGCGGACGCTGTTGTACTGGATCTGGAGGACGCCGTCGCTCCGAAACACAAGGATGATGCCCGCCGTACAGTTGAGGGTAAGTTGAAACACAGGAATCCGAAACCCGTGTTCGTACGGGTGAACGCTCCGGGCGGTCCGCTCCGAGAGTTGGACATAGAGGCCGTTTTGTCCCCTAACCTCGCTGGGATTAGGCTTCCAAAGACCGAGTCCGCAGCCGAGGTACTTTCAGTTGCGGAACGTCTAGACGAGTCAGGTTGCGTCGCTGGCATCCAGTGTCTCATAGAGTCGGCGCTAGGGTTGGAGATGGCATTCGAGATCTCTCGCTCTCACTCGCGGGTCGCGAGTCTCGGGCTGGGCGAGGCGGACATTGCCTCGGACCTCGGCGTAAGTGGCGACGAAGGACTACTCTACTCTCGCTCGCGAATAGTAAGCGCCGCAAGGGCCGCCGGTCTCGCGGCGCCCGTGCAGAGCGTGTTCACCAACATCGGCGACCTCGACGGCTTGCGCCGCTCCACCGAGGCCGGGAAGCGGCTAGGATTCGTTGGGCGCTCGGCGATCCACCCGGCTCAGATCCCCATAATCAATGAAGTGTTTACTCCCACGGAGCAAGAGATATCCGAGGCCGAAGGACTTTTGAGCAGGTTGGAGAGCACGGCGGAATCCGGCATGGGCGTATTTGTTATGGATAATGGTAGGTTTGTGGACGAAGCCGTAGTAAGGGGGGCTAGATCCACGTTGGCCCTGGCTCGTCGAAGCGGACAAACGCTGGAGACGCGATGAACGAGTTACTGCGGGCTCTGGAAGCTGGAGTCGAGGTTCTGGACCTCTCCCAGCCACTATCTACCGAGACACCTCACTCACCGAACCACCCGCCTTTCCGCATGTCCCTGACGCGCCGTCACGGCGACATGGTTAGAGAAGACGGAAGCTCGGCGGCGAATGAATTGATCGTGACCGGAGGCCACACGGGAACCCACGTAGACGCGCTCTCTCACGTCTCCTACAATGGTGAATTACACGGCGGAGCGTCCGCGGAGAAGGCCCAGCGCGGCGGCAGGTTTCACAGCCACGGTGTGGAGACCATGTCTCCAATGGTCTGTCGCGGTGTCCTGTTCGATGTAGCGGGTCTACATGGTGCCGAAGTTCTCCCCGGTGGTTATGGGATTACTGAGGACGACCTATCGGAGGCGGCACAGAAGACCGGGGTGGAGGTGCGATCGGGCGATGTCGCCTTGATCCACTCTGGCTGGTCCAGCAACTTCGGTGACGCGAAGACTTTTCTAGGACACGATACGGGCGTTCCGGGTCCCACCGAGGAGGCCGCTCGCTGGCTCGCCGACCGTGGCGTGCGGGCAACCGGAGCAGAGACGATAGCCTACGAACAGATAAAGCCGGATGTTGGACACAAGCTCTTACCAGTCCATCGGCTGCTACTGGTAGAGCGCGGCATACATATCATCGAGGTAATGAATCTGGCGGAGATTGCAGCCAACGGCGTCCGTGAGTTCCTGTTCGTGCTCGCTCCACTTAAGATCGTGGGTGGAACCGGCTCTCCGGTTCGCCCGCTGGCGGTGGTGCAATAGTGAGCAAGAGTACACTGCTCCATCAGATAGCAAACTTCGCCGCAGGAGTCCGGGATGGTGGGATCGAAGCTGACATGTTGAGCGACGCACGCCGTCGGGTGAAGGACATAGTTGGCATCGCTCTGGCAGCAAGCGGCATGGAGCCTGCGAGGATCGTCGGCGAGGTAGTAGACGCCTGGGGCGGCAAGGGCCAGGCGAGCGTTATCGGGAGACCCGGCAAGTACCCCGCTGCGAGCGCGGCTCTGCTGAATGGCACCCTCGCTCACGCTCTGGACTACGACGACACGCACTTGCCGTCGGTCCTGCATCCGAGCGCGGCGGTCGTGCCCGCTGCTTTGGCGGCTGGCGAGTCAGCGGGCGCATCGGGCAGAGACATCCTGGCGGCGGTCGCCGCCGGAGACGAGTTGGTCGTCAGAGTCGGCATGGCCGGTTACGACCGTGAGCTTGGAAACTCGATCTTCTTCGAGAAAGGTCTACACGCGACTTCCATAGCGGGCACCCTGGGTGCCGCGCTCGCCGCTTCGATGGTCTATGGACTGGAAGAGGAGATGATAGGTCACGCCGTCGCTATCTCGGCGAGTATGGGAGCCGGTCTCTTGGAAGCGAATCGGACTGGAGGCACGGTCAAGCGAGTCCACTGCGGATGGGCGGCGCACGCTGGAATTGTCGCCGCCGAACTCGCCCGGCATGGACTCACCGGTCCTCCCACAGTGTTCGAGGGACGCTTCGGCTTCCTGCAAGCCTACCTTGACGACAAAGCGGACCCGGACGCCATCACGCGAGGTCTAGGAGAGGAGTGGGAACTCCCCAGGGTCTTCTTCAAACCTTACCCCGCCAACCACTTTACGCACGCGGGCATAGACGCGGCCCGCCAGTTGCGAGAAGAGGGTCTCGACATTCGAGAGATCGCAGATATCGAGCTAGGAGTCGCGTCGCCCACTCTCCGCACTATCGCCGAACCTGCCGAAGAGAAAGCGCGTCCCGAGACCGGCTACGCGGCGCAGTTCAGCGGTCCGTTCACCGTTGCCACTTCGCTGGTCGGCGGTGGAGGCCTGGGTGTCTCTCTGGAAGACTTCACCGATGAGGCGGTAAAAGACGAGTTTAAGCTGAATCTCGCCTCAAGAGTCCGATGCGTACCCAACGAAGAGTGTGACCGCATCTTCCCGAATCAGTTTCCGGCCGTACTCCGCGTCCGCCTAAAGAACGGCGAAGTACGTGAGGCGCGTATCCTGCACAATCGAGGCGGTCCTGAGAACCCTCTCTCCGAAGAGGATCTCTCGGCGAAATTTCGCGCGAACGCTGAGATGTCCATCTCAGCAGTGCAAGCTAAAGCCCTGCAAGAATCATTGGAGGCTCTCGAAGAATCCGACAACGTGGGTGGGATCATGGAGTTGGCACGACGAGTCCCAGGTCGACCGCAATGAGCGAAAGCGAACGCTAGCTCCGTTTACGAACGATGAGGAAGGACTAGGATGCACTTCGGGGTCGTTCTACCGCACTTCCGGGAGTACGCGTCGCCGGAATCGATTGGCGAAGTCGCCGTCGCCGTCGAGGAGCTTGGCTACGATAGCGCCTGGGTCATGGACCATGTCGTCGTGCCAGACGTACCGGAGGCCCGCCAGTTCTCCGGCCTGGTCTACGACCCTTTCCTGACCCTTGCGTATGTCGCAGCGAAGACCGAACGGATAAGACTTGGGACGAGCGCGCTGATTGTCCCTTACCGGAGCCCGCTAGTTCAGGCCAAGTTGATCTCTACTCTGGACGCGCTGTGCCACGGACGCCTGACCATTGGCGTGGGAGTCGGGTGGTTCTCCCAGGAATTCGAAGCCCTCGGCGTACCCTTCGGTCAACGTGGCGCCCTCATGGACGAGTATCTCGAAGCAATGAGAGTCCTGTGGACCTCGGATGGCGCGACTAGCTTCGACGGACCCACGGTACATTTCGAGAATGTGTTGTGCGAGCCGAAGCCTGTTCAGAGCCCCCACCCTCCATTCTGGATCGGTGGCGGCAGCGAGGCTGCGCTCAATCGCACGGCGAAGTTCGGCTCCGATTGGCACCCGAGCATCCGGTACTACGACTCGATTGAGGACAAGGCAGCGAGACTTCGACAACTAGCCGCCATAGAAAGGCGCGATCCACCGGGCATCAAGATGCGTGCCGCCCTGCATATGACATCAAACAAAACGAAAGCGGAGCAGCAGGGAAACCTGATCGGAACTCCAGAGGAAGTGCGACGCGCAATCCATAGATACGCCGATGCTGGAGTAGACGGATTTGTTCTGGACACCTTCTACGGTTCGGCGCTGGTCGAGCAAAAGAATGTCGACGACATATTAGCCACCCTTGAGGACTTCGCCGAGAAAATAATGCCTGAGTTCCACGACGAAGACGATAACACTGTCGGCTGAGGTCAAGTTGGTCCCTCAATACCAAATGCATCGCCCCGCCCAGCGGCAATCCAATTCCCTCGACACCCTCTGCGACTCAATTCAGCCTTTTAGGCCGTTAGGTTGCGCATCTGATGCCAACCCCAGGCCTGGGCCCAGACGAGCGAAACACACAGTACGCCGACTGGCTCCAGAGAGCCCGCATTGAACTGATGGGCACCAATCTGCTATGCAACATGAGCAACTCATACGCGCAACTGTACATCGGGGCAATTCCGCTCGACAACACAGCACTCATCGAGAGCGAACCAACACCCTTGCACCAACTCGTATCGTCGGACCCTAGATTTGTCTTTGTGTATTCATCCGTGGGGTGGTAACGAGCTAATTATCTTTTATTTCATCGCTACTTTGCTCAGTTTGGTCTGTAGTTAGATTCTAACAGTGGGCAACCGTGACAAAGTGACTCTAGTTTGGAGGCTCTGCCAACAGGGAGCGCTTCTGTAAGTAAAGCGGGCGCGCATGCTCCATCATCCGGGGAATTCTCTACGCTTCCCGACCAAGGAGAGTTTCCATGCCCACTCTCGCATCATGCATTATTGAGCTCATCTGGGAACAGTTCGCGGCCCTGCTGCAGGATAGGGAAACCAGCCACCCGCTCGGTTGCCCCCGTCCACGCGTCCTCGACAGAACGGTCTTCGAGAAGCTGTTTCAGGTTCTGGTGTTCGACTGCGCCTACGAGAAGATCGCCGAGGAGGAGTGTTCGGCCACCACGCTCAGGCATCGCCGCGACGAGTGGATCGGCCTCGGGCTGGCGGAGACCTTGCGGAAGATGGCGCTCCACGCCTACGATCGGATGGTCGGCCTGGAGCTCTCCGACGTGGCGGTGACAAGCTGCATAACCAGGGCCCCCTTCGGAGGAGAGAAGTTAGGCCGGAGCCCGGTGGACCGCGGAAAGCGGGGCGTCAAGCGTTCGGTGGCCGTGGACAGGCGAGGCATACCGCACAGGTCCGTGACCGCTCCGGCCAACCGCCATGACTTGCCACTGCTAGAGGAGCGGACTCTGGACACTATGGAGATCGTGGGAGAGCTACCCGAGCGCGTCAGCGTTCACCTCGACCGCGGTTACGCTTCAAAGACAACTCGCGTGAGCCTGAAGGATCAAGGCCTTTTGTCAGAGATCTCCCGGAAAGGCAATCCCGCTCCGTTGGCGACGACCTAGCGGTGGGTAGTGGAGCGCACGAACTCCTGGTAAAACGCCCACAAAAAGTAGGTGTGGTGTATAGAGTGGGTAGATCGGGTCGTCGACTTCTGGCTCGCCTTTTCGGCGGCGACAATCGCCGTGGGCAGGCTCGTACGAAGAGGTTGGAGCCACTACCGCAAGGAGGGCCGACCTTGCCGCAGACCGTAGCCTCCTGGCGGAAGCTCCTAGCCCTCACCGTCGCTAGTTTTCTCAAATCCACAAACATCGTGACCTCTGAAGACCTTCCGCACCCGCTTTTCCTCTAGTTCAGCGCCGCACACTGGGCTGACATCAAACGCATCTATGAATTACTCTTCTTTCAACCACTCCTCTAGATAGCCTGTGTGGTAGTCGCCGGAGCGGAAAGCCTCATCGTCCAGAAGCCTGAGGTGGAGCGGAATGGTGGTTTTGACGCCTTCTATACGGTACTCGCGAAGGGCGCGGCGGGCGCGGGCTATGGCCTCCTTTCGAGTCAAGGACCAGACTATGAGCTTGCCGACCAGCGAGTCATAGAACGGCGGTATCTCATACCCCTGGTATATAGCCGAGTCGACTCGTACCCCTGGGCCGCCGGGTACCTCTAGCGCGCTTACCTCGCCCGGCGAGGGCATGAAATCCTGGTCGGGATCCTCGGCATTAATGCGGAACTCCATCGCCCATCCCTCGAACGGCACGTCCTCCTGTTTAATGCTCAGAGGCTCTCCAGCAGCTACTTGGATCTGCTCTTTCACGAGATCCACGCCCGTCAGCATCTCTGTCACCGGATGCTCGACCTGTATCCGGGTGTTCATCTCGATGAAGTAGAAGTTTTCCTCCGCGTCCACCAGGAACTCCAACGTCCCAGCGTTAGTGTATCCGGCTTCTTTCGTCAAACGTACGGCGGCGGCGGTCATCTTATCTCTGGTCTCAGGGCTTATACCGGGCGATGGAGCCTCCTCCAACACTTTCTGCCGACGACGTTGCATGGAGCATTCGCGCTCGTAGAGGTGGATGGCACTACCGTGATGGTCGGCCATAACCTGCACTTCGACGTGGCGCGGTCCTACTAGCAGTTTCTCAAGATAAAGAGAGCCATCCCCAAAGGCCTTCTCGGCCTCTTGCTTCGCCACCTGAACGGCTTTGCGCAGCTCCTCTTCGTCTTCGGCTACCCGGATGCCACGACCTCCGCCACCGGACGCCGCTTTGACCATGACCGGGTAGCCGATCTCCCCTGCGGCTTCTAAGGCATGGTCGGCGGACGAAATCTCTTCCGAGCCCGGCACCACCGGTACGTCGGCTTTCTGGGCGACCCGACGGGCGGCGGACTTGTCGCCCATCTTCGCTATCGCCTCCGAGGACGGTCCGACGTATGTGAGCCCTGCCTCCTCGCAGGCTGCCGCGAACGAAGCATTCTCGGCTAGGAACCCGTATCCAGGATGAATAGCGTCGGCACCGGTTTCCTTTGCGGCGTTTATGAGGGCTTCTATGTTTAGGTAGCTCTTACCGGCTGGCGGTGGCCCGATATGGACAGCCTCGTCGGCGCTGCGTACGTGAAGAGCTTCGGCGTCTGCGTCGGAGTAGACAGCCACCGACGGCACTCCAAGTTCCTGGCAAGCGCGGATGATTCGAAGTGCGATCTCACTCCGGTTTGCGACCAGTACTTTTTCTAACATAATCTCGCAACCTCCTTACCGGTTCTGAACACAGCACATCATGACACCCTCAAGCTCGATATTCATGCTGCGTACGCGAGGGCTCCACCTTGATCAGGTCGAACACCGCAAAAGGCAGAACGCCCTGCGCCAAAGCGACCAAAAACGACAACTGCGCGACGAACATAAGCCAGGTTCACCCGAAGACGTAGATCACGAGAAGCGCCGCGCTTCCCATGATGCTGCTCAAAGTCGGCGCCCGGTGCCGGAGAGCAATGGCCGCAGAATATGCCGCGAGTCCCGCGATAGCGACGGCCACTGGATATGAAATCAGGTACCCGCCGGTGGAGTCCGAGAAAATGGCGAGACCGGCCTTGTAACCGGCGCATACCGGCTCGCCATCGACGATGCTCCCTAACGCGGCATGAGCAGCAAGCTCGCCAGAACATCCGCGAAGACCTGTAATGTAAAAGGTACTGAGAATAGCGGGATGGCGATCTGGGCTGCCATCGCGGTAACGGCGGTCATCAAGTCCGCTGGAGTCATCATCGCCAGGTTCAAGTGCTCCCCTGCTACTCTCGCAGCACTTTAGAGGACATCCTTTAGCCCTTATTGACCGTCCATTACGATACTTGTATTATTGCAGAGAAGCGGTTGGACTAGAAAAAGCTGGATAGAGGGGGCGCGAGTGAGATCATGAGCAGCTTAGACACCGGTCTTCCCGAGGCGCGGTACAGCTACGGTGGTGACGAGTTCGTCTTCGTGGAGCTTGCCGAGGCGATGAGCCTCAAGATCAACTTCCGGGCGATGGCGATAACTAACCGGCTAAAGGAAGAAAACATCGAGGGCATCGTGGACATTTGCCCGTCGAACGCCTCGTACATGATCCGGATAGACCCAGACGTATTGCGATCGGATGACTTGATCTCCCGCCTCAAGGAGATGGACGAAGAGGTCGGCGACATTCAAGGCTTCGAGATCGAGACAAGGATAGTGGACGTACCGGTCCTGATCGAGGACCCCTGGACCCACGAGACTCTGATGCGCTTCCGAGATAACCACCAGGATCCGGATTCGACCGACCTGGAGTACGGCGCCCGTATCAACGGCTACGATACGAAGGAGGACTTTATCGAGGCTCTGTTGGGCTCGCCGTGGCTCGTCACCATGATCGGCTTTGTGCCGGGCCTTCCCTGGTGCTACCAGCTAGTCCCACCGGAGGAGCAGATCGAGGTTCCCAAGTACGTCCGGCCCCGCACCTTCACCTCCGAGCGGGCGTTCGGCTTCGGTGGCGGATTCGCTGTGGTCTACCCGGTGCAGGGCGCGGGCGGGTACCAACTCTTCGGAACGGCCGCGGCACCGGTCCTGGACCTTAGCCAGAACCTCAAGGATTTCGAGGAGAACATCGTCTTCCCTAAACCCGGAGACATCTTCAAGTACCGTGGCGTGGATCGGGAAGAATACGACGAAATACGATCCACGGTAGAGGATGGGACTTTCGAGTATCGCAAGGCAGATTTCACCTTCTACGGGGACCGGGCGCTGGAAGATCCACATGCTTACAACAAGGAGATCCTGGGGGTGCTCTATGGCGATTAGGATTAAACAGCCGGGATTGCTCACCACCGTCCAGGACACCGGGCGCTTCGGACAGTACGACATCGGGATGCCGCCCTCGGGGGCGATGGACGTGTTCTCCTACCAAGTCGGCAACTACCTCGTCGGCAACGAAGAGGGCACAGCGGGACTGGAAATAACGTACTTCGGTCCCCAGCTTGAGTTCACTCAGGATGCCGTCATCGCCATTACCGGGGCGGAGTTGCCACCCAAGATAAATGGCGAAGAAGCCGCGACGTGGGAGACGCTCGCGGTAGAAGAGGGCGACGTGCTCTCCTTCGATTACCTCAAGGGTGGCGCCCGGTCGTATCTGGCGATAGCCGGCGGGATAGACGTGCCTATCTTCATGCACAGCCGCTCGACGTACACCCTGATCGGGCTCGGCGGATTTGAGGGCCGCGCCCTCCAAGAAGGCGACGAGCTCAAGGTCGGAGATTCGGATGGAGCATCTGACCGCGTAGGAAAACGGGTAGACAGCAACCACATCCCAACTTACAGTGACGCGCCGGAGCTGCGCGTGATCATCGGTCTCGCCAGCTACCGGCTGACCGAAGAGAGCCTGGAGACTTTCCTCAACACCGAATGGACCGTTACGCCAGACGCGGATCGCATCGGCTACCGTTACCGAGGCGGCGAGCTGGAGTTCGTCGAGCGGAAGCAGCCGGCGGGAGCCGGCGCGGACCAGGCGAACGTCGTGGACTTCGGCTATCCAGTAGGCTCCATCCAGGTTCCCGGCGGCGTAGAACCGATCGTGCTCAACAACGACGCAGTAACCGGCGGCGGCTACGCCACCATTGGCACCGTCATAAGCGTAGACCGAGACACCCTCGCCCAGACAAAAACCAACGACAAGACCCACTTCCGCTCCGTAGACCTGGAAGAAGCGATGGAAGCCCGTGCCCAGCGGCGGCGACAAATGAAAGAGATAAAGGAAACGCTAAGCTAAAAGCCGACCGAAGGGAAGCGACAATGCGCATAGACCTTAACTGCGACATGGGCGAGAGCTTCGGTTCCCACACGATGGGCCACGACGCGGAGATGATGAACTATATCTCTTCGGCCAACGTCGCGGGCGGCTTTCACGCCGGGGATCCGCACGTCATGCGCGAGACCGTGCGGCTGGCGAAGGAGCACGGCGTCGCGGTCGGCGTTCACTCGGGTTATCGGGATCTGGTGGGTTTCGGCCGACGTGAGATAGACATGCCGCCCGAGGAGATTCACGACGAGCTGATCTACCAGCTCGGTGCCCTGCGAGAGTTCGCCCGCTACTACGACATGGAAGTCCAGCATGTGAAGCCTCATGGCGCCCTTTACATGGTCGCCGCAAAAGACGAAGAGCTATCACGCGCCATTATCGAGGCGATACAGAAGGTAGATCCGGGACTGCTCCTCTTCTGTATGCAAGCATCTGTTACCTACAATCTGGCGAAGGAGATGGATCAGCCAGTCGTAGGCGAGTTCTTTGCCGACCGTGGCTACGATGACGAGGGCCAGATCATCTTTACCCGCGCCGTCACCGAGGAGCTAGAGCCTGAGGAGGTTGGCGACCGGGTCGTTCGGGCCGTCACGGAGAGTAAGGTCGTCGCCGACAGCGGCAAAGAAGTAGACATGATCTGCGACTCGGTGTGCGTCCACGGCGACACGCCGGGGGCCGTGAAGCTGGCCGAGGCCATAGCCCGCAAGTTGAACGAGAACGACATTGAGATCCGTCCGCTCGGACGGGCGCAAGAGAAAATTTCCTGAAGGAGGACTAGAGTTGGCTGAAAAGACCGTAAAAGCTCCGATGCCCGGCACTTTCTACCGTCGGCCCGACCCGGAGAGCGATGCCTACGTCGAAGAGGGTGACAGCGTCTCATCGGGCGACACTGTAGGGATCATCGAAGTGATGAAGTCATTTCACGAGATCAAAGCCGAAGAAGCCGGCACGGTCGCGAAAATCCTGGTCGAGGACGAGGAAGCGGTGAGCGCGGGACAGGACCTCGTAGAGCTGGAGTAACTCCGCGGTTCGCCGATCAACCCAACAAACACATACGATAGGAGCCAGCATTGCCTCACCAGTCTTTCCGCCTGCAAGAAGCGACGATAGACGACATTCATTCTGCTTTTCGGTCGGGAGAGTTGACCTGCCGGCGGCTGGTCGAGTTATACCTGGCTCGTATAGAAGCCTATGATAAGAGCGGGCCGGAGCTCAACTCGATCATCACGATAAACCCGAATGTGTTGGAGGAAGCGGAAGAGATCGACCGCTCGTTTGAACAGTCCGGAGAGCTGGCCGGGCCGCTTCACGGCATCCCGGTGCTGGTCAAGGACCAGGCGGAGACCGCCGGCATCCGCACGACTTTCGGTTCTATTGCTTTCGAGGACTACACCCCGCAAGAGGACGCAACCGCCGTAAAGAAGCTCAAAGAGGCCGGCGGGATTATACTCGCGAAGACGAACCTGCCGGACTTCGCCACATCCTGGTTCGCCTATTCCTCCGCCGGTGGCGTAACTAAAAACCCGTACGCTCTGGACCGGGACCCCGGAGGCTCCAGCAGTGGGACAGGAGCGGCGATAGCGGCGAACCTCGGGGCCGTCGGAATAGGAGAGGACACAGGGGGTTCTATACGCGTCCCAGCCTCGTTCGATAACCTGGTTGGCGTCAGGGTCACCACCGGACTCATAAGCCGCAAGGGCATGTCCCCGCTCGTAGTCTTCCAGGACACCGCCGGTCCGATGACCCGTACCGTTAAAGACGCCGCGACGCTCTTGGATGTACTCGTTGGGTACGATCCCGACGACCCATTTACTTCAGTCGCCCAACTCGCTAGAGAAGCCGGAAGCTACGCGCAAGGCTTGGCCCATAGCAACCTGAGCGGAGCCCGAATAGGCGTCCTGCGGGAAGTTTTCGGGCCGAACGACGACCCGGATTCCGGTCAGGTCAACGGGGTCATAGAGAGTGCTATCGGGGCTATGCGAGAAGCTGGGGCGGAGATAGTGGACCCTGTCAGCGTGCCCGACCTGCAGGATTACATTGGGGCCACTTCCTTGTACCTTTCGCAGTCGAGGTTCGACATAGATAAATTCCTGTCAGAGAGGCCGGGGGGCCACACGATAGAAAAGCTGTATGCGTCGGAGCGGTTTCACCCGCGTCTCGACCTCTTTACAGCGATACAGGAGGAAGCGCCGGTGGATCCGGAAGAGGATCCCAACTACTTTAGGGGACTCGCGGCCAGAGAGCAATTCCGTCGGGCAATCCTAGATGTCATGGCCTCGTGGAGTCTCGACGCGCTTCTGTTCCCGAACTCGCAGGTTCTACCGCCAACTAGAAAAGAGCTCGACGATTGGAAATGGACCGTGCTCACCTTCCCCACCAACGCGCTCATAGCGGCCCAATCGGACCTTCCATCCATCTCGTTGCCAGCAGGGTTCGCGGAAGGGAATGCGCCGGTTGGTTTCGAGCTCCTAGGAAAACCGTATGGCGAAGCCGAACTCTTGCGGCTGGCTTACGCTTACGAGCAGGAGGCGAGCCCGCGTAAACCACCGGAGAGCGCACCGCCACTCTCCGAAGAACCGCAGTAGGATACCGTCGATCGTCGGACGAGCCTTCAAAGAGAGGAGAACGTAGCATGACCGAGACAGCCAAGCGGTACATGGGGAGCAGCGTCCCACGCAAAGAGGACCCGACACTGCTAACCGGAAGGGCCAGCTTCACCGACAACATCAAGGTGGCTGGGATGTTGCACATGACCGTACTGCGCAGCCCGCTAGCCCACGCGAAGATTACGAAAATCGACGTTTCGGCGGCCCTGGATCAGCCCGGGGTCGTGGCGGCTTTTACCGGCGAAGACCTTGCCGAAGAGTGGACAATTGGTATCCCCTGCGGCTGGCCGGTTACGGAAGACATCAAGATACCGGACCACTGGCCTCTAGCCAAAGACGAAGTGAACCACATGGGCGAAGCCGTAGCCGTGGTCCTGGCGACCGACCGCTACAAAGCCCGGGACGCCCTGGAGTACATCGAGGTGGACTACGATCCACTCGACGTGGTCGTGGACGTGGAAGCCGCCCTGGAGGAAGGCTCCCCGCTGGCACACGAAGAATTCGGGACCAACGAGTGCTACGTGTGGCCCCTCCGTACCGGAGACGTGGATGAAGCTTTCGAGAAGGCGGATGTGGTAGTCAGGGAGCGTTACGTCCAGCAGCGCCTCATACCGAGTGCCATCGAGCCCCGGGCGACCGTGGTGACGCAGGAGACGGGGCGCGACGGGTCTTTTGTCGTATACACCTCGACCCAGGTACCGCACTTCGTAAAAGAGATACTCTCCGCTGTGTGCGGAACGCCGCAGCATAAGATCCGGGTGGTAGCTCCGGATGTTGGCGGCGGCTTCGGCTCGAAACTGAACGTCTACGGTGAGGAGGCACTCGCCCTGGCGCTCTGCCGCCGGCTCGGCACGCCGGTAAAGTGGGTCGAGGACCGCTCGGAGAACCACCTGTCTACTACACACGGGCGTGGACAGGTGCAGTTTATGGAACTGGCCGCGACCAAAGAAGGCAAGATCCTGGGCATGAAGGTAAAGCTCCTGGCCGACATGGGAGCCTATCTCCAGCTCCTCACCCCCGGCATCGCCATCTTCGGGTCTTTCACTTATCCTGGTCTCTACGCCTTCGACGCGTACTCCTTCGAGTGTACGGGCGTATTCACGAACCTCACCCCTACCGACGCCTATCGCGGGGCCGGACGTTCGGAGGCGGCTTACGCCCACGAGCGGATCATGGACGCTCTCGCCCGCAAGCTGGAGATGGACCCGGCGGAGCTGCGCCTCAAGAATCTCATGCCTCCCTTCGACGAGCCGACCATCAATCCGGCCGGCGTAATGTACGACTCCGGAGACTACGAAACATGCATGCGCCGGGCACTAGAGCTGGTGGACTACGAAGGGGTGCGCGACGAACAGCGCCGTCGGCGGGACGCCGGAGACATAAAGCTTCTTGGCATAGGCATCGGCAACTTCACGGAGAGCGGCGGACTTTCTCCGTCGAAGGTCGCCGCCGGTGTGCGTCTGCAGAGTGGTGGATGGGAGGCATCCAACGTCCGATTTACCTCCGCCGGGACCGTCGAGGTCGTCACCGGCACCTCGCCGCACGGACAGGGGCACGAGACCTCGTGGGCCCAGATCACCGCCGACGCGCTCGGCGTCTCCCCGGACGATGTAGAGGTGTTGCACGGAGATACCGCGGTCGCCCCAATGGGCCGCGACACTTACGGATCGAGGAGCCTGGCCGTAGGTGGTGTGGCGGTTCATCTTGCATGCGAAAAAGTGGTCGAGAAGGGTAAGAAGATAGCGGCCCATCTGCTTGAGGCGTCCGAAGCGGATATGGAGTTCGAGGGCGGTTCGTTCAGCGTAGCTGGCTCGCCGGAACAGAGCGTTAGCATTCAGGAGGTAGCGGGCAAGGCGCTTCTGGCGGACGACCTGCCGGAGGGTATGGAACCCGGTTTGAACGAACAGTCTGTTTTCGACCCGCCCAATTTCACTTGGCCATTCGGGACTCATATCTGTGTAGTCGAGGTGGACATGGAGACTGGCAAGACGGAGATCGTCAACTATGTCGCCGTGGACGATTGCGGGCCGGTAGTAAACCCGCAGATACTGAACGGGCAGTTGCATGGTGGAATAGCCCAAGGTATCGGCCAGGCTCTCTACGAGGGGGCGGTGTACGATGACGCCGGTACACTACTGACGGGCTCGATGGCCGACTACATGATCCCGGGCGCCCCTGAAATTCCGAACATGACCCTGGAACAGACCGTTACCCCTTCGCCCACCAATCCGCTCGGAGTTAAAGGCATTGGAGAGTCGGGGGCAATAGGTTCGTCTCCGGCGGCCGTCAACGCTGTGATAGATGCACTGGAGCCGCTCGGGGTTACGCACGTAGACATGCCGGCTTCCCCGATGCGCGTGTGGCAGGCGATACAGGACGCACAGGACTAAAGGTACGGTAGCTCATCCGTGACATCGTGAGAGGCAATTGGGTTGCCCTTATCTTTGCGCAAGTGATGTGCATTGCGATGTGCCTTGCGGCGTGCTCCTGGGTACTCTTACAGACATCTCCCCGCCACGTGCAACCTCCACCTCCGTGAGTAGCCTCCGACTACTCTAACTTTATGATGCTCTGCTAATGCTCCGCCAAAACTGTTCATCGTAAACCAATACGGAGCGGCACCATTTTTAGATGACAGGTTAGAGTTTGTCGAGCTTCGCGAGCTCATGGGCCAGGGTATTGGCTACATCGACGTACACTTGCTGGCCTCGACGCTGTTGGATGGCTCGGTGCGGTTGTGGAGCCGCGATAAGAAGCTAGCCGCCGCTACGCGAGAGATGGGACTTGATTTCAACTAGGATGCTTGATCCAGGGAAGCAAGTAGATTGCTGCGGTCTCCCTACCCAGAACCGAGGGCCGTAAGTTGCACGTATATACGTGGTACACTTATATACGTGGATAATATGTAGTTGGAGGTATTGATTGACTATTGAGAGAACCGATGGGACAGTCCCTTCAAGGCGCGAGGCGCGGGTGGAGAAGCAGAACGTCACGCTCTCGCTACCCAGAGAGCTAGTTCGGGAGGTAAAGGTAATTGCGGCTCAGAGGGATACGTCGATATCTGGCCTGATGGTTGAGAAGCTCAAAGAGATCGTCGATGAGGAGCATGGTTACGAAGAAGCCCGGGAGCGTAGTTTGGATCGGCTGCGGGAGGGGTTTGATCTAGGGACTGCTGGGCGGACGAGTTGGACCAGGGACGAGTTGCATGAGCGCTGAGTCGGTTCGAAGTCAGGCTCGGAGGGGCCCGGATTCGCTGGAGGCAACGCCTCGGGCTCCGTTCTTTGTAGACTCGGACGTCTTGATTTACGCACACGACCGGAGCGCCGGGTCCAAGCACGAAGCGGCTAAAGGATTGATCGAGGGATTGTGGGAGGATCGCGCAGGCTGTCTTAGCGTCCAGGTGTTGCAGGAATTCTTCGTGAACGTGACCCGCAAGGTTCGTTCTCCCCTGGGAGTGGCGGAGGCTCAGCAGGTGATTTCGGACCTCTCCTACTGGAAGGTACACCGCCCCGACGCCTTCGACATGCTTGCGGCCATAGACATCCATCGCCGTACGCAGATCTCTTTTTGGGACGCGATGATCGTCAAGAGCGCGGCTGCTCAGAGTTGTAACGTACTGTACTCAGAAGACCTGGGCGACGGACAGGTTTACGAAGGCGTGCGAGTCAAGAACCCGATCCCCGACGGTGGCGCTTGACTACGACATTTACACCAGCGCGTGCTTACAGCTCTACTGCCTCTACTCGCGTTCCTACGAAACCCTCTGACTAAGCGGGGTAGGCTACTACTCCCAGCAGCGGCCCACGAAGCGTCCGACGGAGGTGGCGACCCGCGCGCCCTCCCGGCTACCCACGTCGTTATCGTAGATGTACTGGCCGGTCAGGACTTTGCCTCGGGCTCCCCTGCCGCTCGTGAAGGCGACGGCCTTGCCGGGACGAACTTTCACCCGCGTCCTGAAGGGCTCGTTGTCGCGAGGCTCGTGGATGGACCCTACCCTCTTCACGAATATCCGACGGTTGGTGTTGTTCTTGACCCGGGTCACTTCGGGGGAGCCGGTGCAATTGACCCTCACCTTCACCGCCGAGGCGGCCTCAGCGGAGCGGGTGGACAGCGGCCCCACGCCGACCGCCTCCTTCTGCTTCGAGGAGCCGACCTGGCCCTCTATGAGCTCGTAGATGGCGTCCAGGGAGACGAGGGAGCCGACGGGTCTGTCGGCGAACGCCGTCCGGTTGTTCACCAGCATCTGGTACACCTGGCTGATGATGGTGCGGTTGCTGCCGCCGATGTGCCGCATCGCGCCTGGTTGCAGGCGGATGCCAGCCATGATGTCTATCGAGAGGTTGATGTAGTGCGGCAGGTACGGGTAGAAGTCTACAAAGCCTTGCTCAGTTATCTCGCTGGCGCGGGACGTACGTTCGAGCCTGCAGGCCGCGTTTAGCTTCCCCTCGTTCGCCTCGAACAGTTTGCGGAGATCCTGCTCGCCTTCGGGCTTCTTCGAGAGCACGCGCCGTGAGGCGACCTCGCGCACGTCGGCCGGCGAGAGATCGACTTCGTGCCCAAAGCGGTCGCGGACCTTGGCGATCAGGACGCGCCGGTCGTCGCCGATGGCGGAGGTGACCTCGTCGAGACGCTCCTGCGCCGTGACTATGAACCACGCCTGCGCGGGAGCCCGCCTTGCCCGCACGCGGTTCCTGCCCTCCGTGCCGAACAGCTCGATCACCGCTCGCAGGTCCTCGAGCCGCTCCTGGCTGTAGGCCACATACTGGCCGACCTCGTCTATGATGAAGAACAGCGCCTTGCCGGGCCTCCGGCGCTCAGTCAGCTCGAAGGCGCAGTCCACCAAAAGCCGGGGCGTGACCTGAACCCAGTCTTGTCGCAAGCTCTTGGCGTAAGAATCTGGAGACGGATAGGTGTCCGGATCCATATCATGGAGTATGGCGCTTGCGCGGCTCCATTTCTCCCCGCTCTTGCGTCCACGCCGTACCCACTCATCCCTCGGATTCTCCGCCGCGTACCTGCGGTTGAAGCGCTCAATGAAATTGTCTAGCCTATCCTCCGCTTCCAGGCTGATCTCGAGCTCCGCGAGGTCGAAGTCCTCCGCGTAGCCGAGGTGCCGCAGCAGCACACGGTAGACGAAGGGAGAGATGCTCAGGGAGCCGTGACCGGCCTGCGACTTGTCCTTCTGCACGTCGAACATCACGACCTCGGCGGGCATGTTGAGGTTGATGATGTCTATGAGGTAGTTCAGGTTCGGGTCGTCTACCTGGGCTTTGAAGAGATCGGCGGCGCGGTGACCCAGCACCTCCGGGTTGGAGAGAACATAGCCCAGGTTCTTGGCGAAGGAAGACTTGCCGGAGCCGAAGAAGCCGGAGACCCAGACCCCCACTCCCGAGGTCGGTTGCGTGCGCGAAAGATTGATGGCTTCGAGCAGGTCACCGTACTGGCGTTTGATGCTGTCGGTGGCGACGTACTCCGTGATCTCGGCGTAGACGGCATGCTCGTCCGCCTGGTCGAGCTGTATGATCTCCTCTATCTTCTGCGAGAGGTCACGCTTGAGCAGGTCTCTTATCCGCATTGCATCCTTCCCACGTTAGCCGGGCCCATCGCGCGTAGCGGACCCATCAGTAGATCTTCACCCTATAGTTGCCCATAGCCTCGCGACTCTTGAGCCCCATGAACCTCAGTCCCGTAGTCCCTTCGAGGGTTCCAGGATAGAACAATATGGTCGTCACCTGAGTCCTCCCCTGCATCTCGTCGAGCAGCCGGGACATAGGGTAGAGCCCCGGCGCCATCGCGGAGGCCCTCACTAGGAACGCGACGTCCCGCTCGGGGTCTAGCGCCTCCAGCCGCTCGGCGAGAATATCCGGCAGTGGCCTCCAATCCGGGTCCGACAGGTAAGTCGTGACCTGTTGCTGGGCAACCTCGAAGCCACGCTCCCTCTCAAGCTCGACTACGGCGTCGAGACCCTCACAATCTTCCATGGCCTCCCACAGAAGGTCGGCGAGGGAGATGGTGTGGACCCGCTTGCCAGCATTGTTCAGCCTCACGGCGAGTCGACGCGCCTCCCGGCGGAGATCCCACTCCTCCTCCGCGTCGTAGCGCAGGATGGCGAACGGCAGGTCATGGTAGGCGCTGATGCGCGTGGGTGTGGCGGTCAGGTCCTCGTCGAGCCGCCTAATATCCGCGCTGAGTGAGGACACTCGCGTACTCCTCCAGGTTCTGGGCGGGGAAGTCTATGCGTACGACCGGCCCCGCCGCGTAGTATTGCAACAGACCTTCCTGGTGGGCCTCCAGGAAGTAGCGCTCCACCGTGCCATCCTGGAGGAGGAACAACCGCCATTCCGGATCGTGCAACAGCGCCTTCCCAGACCGTCCCTCACCGTGCAACTGAAAGGCGATGAAGGCGAAGGCGTCTACCGGCAGGTAGACGTAAGCCAGACGCTTCTTCACGCTGCCTTCGAGTATTCCGAAGTCGCGCAGGGCGGAGAGTGGTCCCTGTACGACCCTGGTTTGTACTGCCGGGGACCAGGGGCGCTCGGTCCTGCCCGCTTCTACCTGCTCTTCGACCCAGTTTTGCACTTCCCAGGGACGCACCTGTCGGTCGCTCCGGCCGGACCAGTCGTTGAGCAGCTCGGTCACGAGATCGTGCATCAGGAGATCGAAACGAGCGGCCTGGAAGTAGAGGATGCGGTCCAGAGACTCCGAGGGCATTCTGTTCCGCGCTACAGCGACGAGCGCACGCAAGACCTCCGAGTCCTTGAGATAGCGCTGCCGAAAGACGAGGAGGATGTCCTCGATCCGGGAACGCGAAGCTTTACCGAAGAGGTTCTCCTGCCGTACCCGATCCAAGTTAGTCTGGACATCAACGTCCTCGTCCCAACTCTCTAAGAGCAGTTTGGTATCTGGCAACAATGCCCCGGCCTTTATAATTCTGCTGGAATACCTGGCTTCGCTCAAAGCATTTGCCAACCCTAGCTCTCCCTGCATGGTCGATTCAAGCTGATACAGCCCACTTCATCTCAGTTACTTTACAGGCTGAAGGCAGGTACGGGCAACTCTCTACAGATGCCGGGCGCTCATTGAAGGTTCCTTCATCCGCGGCGCAGCAGCGGCGGGAGCTGTGTTTGCTAGCACTCCTACCGTCACTGCGTGCAGCCACGCCTATGATGGATTCGAGAACATCGCGCCGAAACGGCCCATCGCATCGCGCTGCATATGGGGAATTACGTGCGAGTAGGTGTCCAATGTGACGGAGATCCGGGAGTGGCCGAGGATTTCCTGGAGGATCTTCGGATGCTCGCCAGACTCTAGCCAGAGTGTGGCGAAGGTGTGGCGGAGGTCGTAGAGGCGAATATCAGGAAGGTCAGCACGCTTCAGAAGCGGTTTGAAGTACCGCGCACCGAGATTGTCGCGATCCATCGGTCCGCCGCCTACCGACGGGAAGACGAAGTCTTTGTAATTGGGCTCGGCTTGCCAGGCGATGTTCCAGCTCTCCGCGTAGCGCATCCTCTCTTCGAGATACCTGAGCCGGTGCGCCCTCAATGCTGACACGGCCTCGGGCAATAGATGAACGGGGCGGCCCTTGCCGGTCTTGGTGGTGCTGCGGAGATAAGGCTTGCCGCCTATCAGAGAGACGGCACGGCGGATGCGGGCTTCGCCGGGTGTATCCGGCTGCTCGGGGAGAACCAGGTCGGGCCACTTGAGGCCGAGAAGTTCACCAGGACAGGGCCCCGCAAGGACAGCTACAATGAAGAAGGCCTCGAAACGGCTCTCTGCTTCGGCAGCGGCCTTGAAGAACCGGGCGACCTGCTCGATAGAAAGTGTAGGGTACTCCTTCTTCGGACCGCGTGACGGAGGTTCGGCATCTCGGGCTACGTTGTAGGGAATCAAACGTTTCTTGACGGCGCGTTGGAGCGCGACTCGAATGGTGGAGTGCATGTAGCCGACGGTGCGGGGGCCCTGGCCGGCTGCGCTCTTGCGGGCGTAGAGCCGTTCGAGGTCCTCGGCGGTGAGCTTCGCGAGCTTTGTGCGCCCGATCTCCGGGATAAGATGCTTGCGGCAGATCCAGCAGTAGTCTGCGTAGGTCTTGGGTGCCACCGCACCCTTCAAGGGACCTTCGATCCATCCCTCCAGGTACTCGCCGACGGTCTGCTTCTGCGAGTCGAGGGAGTGGCCGTTCTCCAGTGCCTTCTCGGCCTCGGCGCGCTTGCGGCGGGCTTCAGCCTGCGTCTTCCCGTAGAAGCTCTTCGTTCTGTACTGCCCGGGAATCGAGAGTCGCGCCTCCCAAACACCGTTCGACCGTTTGCGGATCATCCCTTCGCCGTCCGCCCGTTTCTTCCTCGTCATCTCTCTACTCTCCCTTCGCTGCTCGCTTTTGCTCCAGCACGCTTTCCGGATCATCTGTCTTGCCCAGGTAGAGCGTCCTCTGCCTTCCATCCTCGTGATAGCGGAAATACCAGTAAGGGCCGTGCTCCTTCATGCTGCCGTCTTTGCGCCGATACCTGCGGACCTCGTACTGGAGATAGCCGTCAGAGTGCGGCCGGTACTCCAGAACATCGGAGACCGGCGTCCTCTTCTCCTCGGGCCCCAGGTCTCCAAGCTCCTGATGCCGGTGTCTCAGCGCTTCCTCCAGACGCTCCAGATTCCCTCGGTCCATGCTCTTTATCTGCTCGATAATTTCCTCCAATCCCATTCGCCTCCCTCTTAAAATGTGTGCGTACAACAATATTATAGTAACCTTTCAGATTCTCAACCCCAAATATGGATGTTTTGCAGGTAGATCTTTACAGCCAAAAGAGAGAAAGATCAGAGGACGACGATTCGAGGATCACCACACCAGGAATCATGTTTTGCCTGGCTGAAGGTCAAAGTGATCGGGAGGGCGGGGATGTCAAGGGGTAGGGCACGGTCGGTATGGAGGCCCCTTGACACCTGGAAGGCGGCGTTAGCCGTTCCCGCCCTGCTGATGTAGCCTTTCCTGGCGCAGGCAAAACCCAGTAGCAGGCCGGTTTGCGAAGGGCGGTCGATGTCAGAAGGCAGTTTCCGAGTGTATGATCCAGGGGCGGTGTGCCGACCTCTGGGAGGCTCTCCGCCTTTACGACGCCGCGCTTCTCGGGAGCGTTGGATAAGGGCCGGTGTCGGCGCAGCCTGCGGAGCCGACTGCGGATCGTCCCCACGGGGGTTGTCCACAAGCGGCGAGCGTTAGCTGGCCGCCTTACCAGGGCGCGCCATGAGAGAACGTCTGCAGAGAGGCGAGGGCCGACCATCCGGGGCGGTCTGCGCCTCGTCCAGTCGAGCCCACTGACGCAGCCAGCGTCTGCGATCATTAGATACCTTCGTTACTTGGATCCTCTTTAGCGGCTATTCCACCGAGGGCCATCCACAAATCTTGCAGTGCGGTTTGAGCGTCGCGAATCTCTTCGAGAACGTCTAGGTGATCCGAGACTTCCCGTACGTTTTCCAGCGTGGCCTGCATTTCCTCAACATATTCGAGAGCCTCCGTAGCTGCCTCGAAGGCTGTGAGTTGTCGCTTAGGTAGCTGGCGGACGATGTGGTCGTGCAGTGTACGCAGGTCTGAGGCGTCCTTGCACGCAAACGAGTTTGGATCCACCATGAGATCCAACTGTGCATCTTGGAGGTCCAACGAGACACCACGCACGTTCACAGCCGGCGTCTCCCCATCTTCTACCGGCTTAACGACAAGTGACCACTCATCGCCCCCAACCGCTGAGTACATAGAGTGGACCATCGAGCGAGCCGCTTCCATGTGGTCCTTGCCGTAGTCGGAGAAGTACGTCGCCACCTCTTCGACCGTGCTCTCGCCCTCACCCCAGAAGTCGGTCGGCGTCACATTGCCCACGAAGCCATCCTTGAGCCGGATGAGCAGTATGTCCTCGGCCTCTTCCCTCTCTTCAGGGTAGATGCCGTGTACCAACTCCGCCACGCGCATCACCCACCGCTCGTAGCGCCGGTCGGCAGGGAAGTTCTCCGATGTGACGTCTTCGTTCAACATATCTCCTACCGGTCACAGGCTTTAGCGAGATCGAACTTGTCTTCCTCATGTTACCGATCCATCTGGGAAACCGAAAGACGATCTCATATTTTTCTCTGGAGTTTGCTTAACGTATGTGTTAAGTTCTAGTTATGTTTAGGTTCACTTACAGATGCTAATTTGAAACTCCCGCCGTTTAACGACGACGGCCTCCTACCACCGGGGGACTACGAGATGACGCTGGAAGCGCTCAAGGGTTCGGTGTTGGTGGAAGGTCCGGGGGAAGGGTACCCAGACTGGGATTCCGGTTGGCGACTGAAATTGGTCGAGAACCTGGGGATTATGGTCGGGCAGTTATGGGAAGTTGGGGTCACGGAGATCTTCGTGGACGGGTCCTTCGTCGAGGACAAGGACCATCCCAACAATATCGACGGGTACTTCGAGTGCGACGTTCTCGAGCTCGCCACGGGGAACCTACAGAGGGAGCTCAACAGGCTGGACCCGCACAAGGTCTGGACTTGGAGTCCGGCGAGCCGCAAACCTTACCGGAATCAGACGAAGAGGCAGTTACCGATGTGGCACCGCTACAGGGTGTAGTTGTACCCGCACTATCCTGAGTTCCTGAGTGGGATCCGGGATCAGTTCGGGAACGACTTGCCCTTTCCCTCGGCTTTTCGACTCTCGCGCCGGGAGTACAAACCGAAGGGGATAATCAAGATACTGAAAGGAGGTGAGAGTGCATGATCAGGAGCGAGAAGGAGTATAGGGAGGCGGTGGAACGTCTCAGGAAGGATGAGGAGGTCCTCGCCCTCCAGAGAGAGAAGCTCGAAGAGATGGGCCTCTCCAAAGAGGAGGTAGGGCGGGCGCTCGAACCGATGCTCTCGTTCAGGGCGCAGCTCGAAGAAGGGGTGGAGTGGTTCGAGAGGGTGCGCCGGCGCGACTTCGGGGTTGTCCGCGATCTGAGCGCCGTGGGCACCCTGCTCATAGCCTTGAGGATCGCTAACGGCATAAGCCAGAGGGAACTTGCGGAGAGGCTTGGGGTAAGCGAGGCGCAGGTCTCGCGCGACGAGCGCAACGAGTACCACGGGATCACGGTAGACCGGGTGCAGAGAGTGCTGGACGCCATGAACGAGACCCTGACATCCCACGTGGAGGATAAGCCTCTGGCGTTGGCGTAAGAGGTCGGCTTGTCAGACGCCGCGCTTGTTGCCCCAAACGAGGGTGTGTAGCTGCGGCAGCACGGTAGCGTCGTTCCACCCGTCGGCGACAACTCTGCTCACCAGCCACTCATAGCGATCAAGTAGGCGACGCAGGTCCGGTTCGGCACCGTCTTCGGGCAGACAGTCGTTGCCCACTTGCAGATACATCGGTAGGTCAGGAAAGCGACTGGCAACTTCTTTTGTGTAGGCGTAGTCCGCGTCGTCGAAGACCACCACCTTCATCAGGGCCTCGGTTTTGGGGCCGCCGGCCACGGCGCAGTAGGCCAGCTTGTTCCAGTCGGTTTGCATGCCGCTACTCGGCGGCTTGGGAGATATGGTGAGGTAGTCGAGATCCCGGAACCAGTCGCGGGCGACGGTACCCTGGGTCTCTATAGCGAAGCGATAGCCCTCGGCCTTGCCGAGCCGGATCAGGGCTCCCAAAGGCTGCAGAGCCGGGTTGCCACCGGAGAGCGTTACCATGATGGGCTCAGACGAGAGTACCTTTATCTCGGTGAAGATTTCCTGAGGAGACAAACGCCGCCAGTCGTCGCGGTATTCGGGCAGCACGGCGAACTTACTATCGCACCAACGGCAGCGATAGTCGCATCCGCCAGTGCGGACGAAAATGGTAGGTTTGCCAACTAAGGCTCCCTCTCCTTGCACCGTTGGTCCGAAGATCTCCGAGACGGCGATGGTTCCCCGTATGGAGTCGCCCCGCGCAGATAAGGCTTCCACAGATCCTTTTCTCATGCTTCTGGACGGTACTCGGCCCAGGTCTTGGGCGTCTCACTAACACGCACGGCGGCGACCTCGGGCCACAGACCGCGGGCGAACTCGTAGAGGAAGCGGGCCAGGTTCTCGGCGCTCGTCGGGCCGTCCACGACGTCGTTTAGGTGCCTATGGTCGAGCTTCTCATCGACGAAGGTCTTGAACGGCGTGAGGTCCCGATAGTCGCGCACGAAGCCACTCTCGTTCAGCTCCAGCCCTTCGAGCACTAGCTCCACGGCATAGTTATGGCCGTGCAACCTGGCGCACGGGTGCCCCTCGGGCAGGTGATCCAACACGTGGCTTGCCGAGAAGGAGAACTGCTTGATGATAGTGTACACGGCTACCCTTTGGCCGCCGCTTGGCGATCTTGGTACGCGGTGGGATCCGGGACGCCGGCCAACTCGAAAGCCTCTTTCCGCTCGGTGCAGGTACCACACAAGCCGCAGTGCACCTCTCCGCCCTCATAGCAGCTCCAGGTCTCTTCGTAGGGGACGCCAAGCTCGGTCCCCACCTCTACGATCTCGGCCTTCGTCTTGTGGACGAAAGGGGCGTGGAGGTGCAGCTTCTCGTCGCCAAAACCCTCAACTGCGAAGCGCTCCATCCTGTCGAAAGCTTCAATGAAGACCGGACGACAGTCAGGATAGACGTAGTGATCGCCGGCGTGCACCGCCGCCGCGACCACCTCTGCGCCCCTAGCGACCGCCGCCCCGTAGGCCACCGAGAGCATGATAGCGTTCCGGTTGGGAACAACCGTGACGGCCATCGTCTTCTCGGCGTAGTGGCCGTGTGGGACATCTATATCGTCGGTGAGGGCCGACCCGGAGAGCAACCGCCCCACCCCGGAGAGATCTACGACCTCAAAGCTGGCTTCGAGTCTTTTCGCGCAATGTTCAGCGTAGCCTAGTTCCTTTTTGTGGCGCTGGCCGTAGTCGAAGGCCAGTATGTTCAGGTCATAGCCCTCGGAGGCCATGAGGTAAGCGAGAGTAACCGAGTCCATGCCCCCGCTGACAATAGCAACAGCTCCTTTGATCTCCAAAGCTACTGCCTCACCTCCTCCTCCGTAGACGGCCACCAAAGGCACAATTATGTCCCGACGCCACGCAAGGTTCCCATGCTGACCAGCGCCGACTGGCACGATTATACTGAAAATGGTCCTCGACTTGGAGGGATTGCTTGCTGTAGTCTTCATAATGTAGCGTAGCGAGAAGTAGACACGCGAAACTTGGCAATGATAGGAGGATGCGTTTGATCGAGAAAATGCAGCATTTGGAGGACGTCCAAAACAGGGCCGATGAGCGCAACGTCTCGCTGGACCAGGTCGGCGTTGGCGACCTTCGCTACCCCATTCGCGTACTGGACCGCGAGCGTGGTACTCAAGACACGGTGGCTACTTTCAGCATGTCGGTGACCCTGCCGCACCACGTCAAAGGTACGCATATGAGCCGCTTTTTGGAGGTACTGAATGAACACCGTGGCGAGATCACTATGTGCACGCTACCGGGTATCCTGGAGGATCTGAGGGAGCGTTTGGACGCCGCCGGTGCCAGGGTCGAGGTCTCCTTCCCATACTTTCTGGAGCGCAAGGCTCCGGTGAGCGGAGCCGGGGGTTTCATGGACTACGAGTGCTCTTTCGTAGGCGAGTTGCGGAGCAATGCCGAACCAGACTTCATCCTCGGTGTGAGGGTGCCGGTCACGACACTGTGCCCGTGCAGCAAGGCGATCAGTGATTACGGGGCGCACAACCAGCGAGGCTACGTGGAGATGGAGGTTCGCAGCCAGCAGGCGGAGGACGGTCTAATGGAGGTTGTCTGGATCGAGGAGCTTATCGAGATAGCCGAAAAGTCAGCTTCCGCTCCAGTCTACCCATTGCTCAAGCGTCCAGACGAACGGTACCTCACGATGCAGGCCCATGACAACCCTACCTTCGTTGAGGACGTTGTCCGTAATGTCGCGCTCCGGCTCAGGGAAGATGAGCGTGTTGCTTGGTTCCGAATCCATGCCAAGAACCAGGAGAGCATCCACAATCACAGTGCGTTCGCTCGCGTCGAGTGGTCGAGAGACGGTAATTCGCCAATTGTTGTGTAACAGCAATTGGGAGCTAGACAAGAACACTCATAAGTTTGTACCAAGTCTTGCGCTGCAGCTCACCAGATTGTCGAGTTCCGTAAGGTACCGTGGCTGCGAGATTAATGAATTTCCTAACCATTTTGGGACGATCCGGCTAACTTCGGTAAAATCACTACATGCTACGGGATAATAGTAAGTTGTTGTCGGAAAAGGTTACGCTGCGGGCGTTGCTCTTGGCTCTGGGCATTGCGCTAGCCGGAGTAGTGATTCTGTGGATTTCTATCTCGATTCCACAAGGGTACCCAGTGTGGCAAGCGCTCGCGCGCGAAAGTGGCGCATTGCTATTCATCACGGGTGTCATCACGCTGCTGTGGGATCTCTACGGCAAGAGGGCTTTACTGGATGAAGTGCTCGCCAAAGCGCAACTGTCCAAGGACATCGATGTAGCGGGCATCGACCGGGTTATGGATAGTTTTCAGAGTAGGAACCTAGATTGGACGCTCTATTTTGATAAGGCGAGCACGCTCGACATCTTCTTCGCCTACGGTCATACCTGGAGAAATACCCACCTTGAGGACTTGAAGCTACTCGCTGGAACCGTGGGTTCTCCTCCCGACCTTTTGATGAACTAGCTTGACCAGAACGTGGGCTCTTTGAGCGGATCACAAGAGTAGCCTCTAGTACGCAGATGTGGACGAGTCAAGTATGTGAACGTCCTACTAAACTTTGGGCTGTGGCCCGCGCCGTGTCGAGAGGCTCTGGACTCTTGCGCATGGACGCTGTCACTGTTGCGCCTTCCAAGAGCAGCAATAACTCCTCAGCTAGTGTTTCAGGCTCGTGCAAACCAGCCTGCACCGCAAGGCTGGCTAAGTGCTCCTGAACTCTTTTCTTATGTGAAAGCGCCACCGCACGAGCAGGATGATCCGGGTCGGCAATTTCTGTGGCCGCGTTGATAAAGGCGCATCCTCTGTAATCGTCGCCTACCAGCCACTCCCCATAAGCCTTGAAGGTTGCCAGCAAACGCTCTTTGGGATCTTCGTAACGATTCGTGATCTCTTCCAGAGACGTACGCCATCTGTCATCCCGATCCCGCAGATAAGCGGCCACGAGTTCGTCCTTACTGCCGAAGTTATTGTAGAGAGTCCTCTTTGACACACCAGCATGCTCAACAATCGTGTCTACTCCGGTAGCCGTTATCCCATTGCGATAGAAAAGATCCGAAGCGCTCCTCAAAACCTTTTCGGCAGCGGGCCTCTTTCTCGTCGTACTTTTCAGCGCATTGTCTTTCTCGATCATCGCTAACCTTTCGCCCATTTCCTCTTGGTTATACAAGTCTATGTACTTACAATAGCCTGAGTATACAGACCTGTGTACTCAGGAGGTTGAAATGGATCTCAGAGCTGGAAGGAGAACAGCGATGGGTTTGGCGCGGAGAGTGATGCGGCGGTTGGTGGATTTCTACCGAGAGTTGGATCGTGGGCTTGCGGTCATGCGTGGCGAGGAGACCGTTGCGGGACACACGCCTGGGATCGACTGGACGAGGAAGAGAGGTAGAGAGGTAGAGGAGCTGCTTCGGACCGTCGGTGCCGCAGAGAGCGTTCTGCGCGATGAGAGGTGCGACAAACATTATCCTCGGGCTGTTGCCAGCCGGATTGGCGATGATCGCGGTTACCTACGGGTTGGCCCGTTTTGCCTACGGGCTGTTCTTGCCCGAGCTGCGTGAGGCTTTCGAGCTGGATGCTGCGGTGCTGGGCTTGATCGGCTCCGGCTCTTACGTAGGATACTGCGTGGCGATAACGATCTCTCTTATCTACACCTCGAAGGTAGGACCGCGTTTTATGGTCGCCGCCGCTGGTGTAACGGCCGTAGTGGGGATGGCGCTCATTGCCGCTGCTCCCAGCGCCCCCTTTCTCGCTGCGGGAGACCTGGTGGGCAGGTTCGGCCTCGGCGTGGTGTTGCGCGGTGCTCTGCTCGCAATGGCCGCTTCGATCGGGAGGTTGGCAGCAGCGCCAGGTGTGCTCTATGTCGCCTACCCTAGCGCCGCACTCTTTGGCGCGACCTACATCATGCTCACCGGGATACTGCTGGTGTGGGCCGTCAAGGTCTTCCGGGAACGCCCTTCGGCAGGGTTAGGAGCAGCTTTCCTACTCATCTCCGCCGGCCAGATACTCGGCTCTTACTTTGCCGGGGTCCTTACCGGAACAAGTGGGCTACAAACTACGTTCGTCATCTTCGCTGGCGTAGCTATTCTCAGCATGGCCTTCGGCCCGCGTAGAGAAGATTCGTAGCATGGATACAGAGGCCCGCACTGCCGCAAACCGCAACTCATGGCATCATTCTCTTCCCACGTCAGGTAATGTTGCAACACCTACAGCTTTCTGAAGTGGAAAGCGTCCGCCGTTGGCAGCTGGTCTTCAGTAGGTAGAGACCTCGTTCAAGATCTCGTGGCGGCAATGCGTAAGCAATCCAACAACGGAGCGGGATGCCACCGCGCCGTCATCCGAAAACGGCACGGCTCCGTATTGGTTTGTGAAGTACATCACTTGCTCAAAAATGGAGGATGAGGACAATCAAAGGTGGACAAGTAATGAACGAGGACCGATCACCTACACTCGCGACATCCGGGGCACTCGGGCTTGCATCCAAGGGCACACCCAAACGTACACCGAAGCCGGTACTGCTCGTCGTTGACGATGATCGGGATGCTCTTGCCAGCATCGGGCACCAGCTCCGTAGCCGCTACGGCGAGGACTATCGTGTCTTGTGCGAGGAGGGCTCTGGGGAAGTTGCCATGGACGCGCTCGGAGGGCTTGGGGCGGCCGGTGAGGATGTGGCCGTCGTGCTCTCCGACCTGTGGATGCCCGGGATGAACGGAACGGAGCTACTGACCAGCGCCCACCTCCTGCACCCAACCGCCAAGCGCGCGCTTCTCGTCGAGCGCGACGACACAACGGTCCGAGAGCAGATCCTCCGGGCGATGGCCCTCGGGCGGATCGACTACTACGTGACCAAGCCCTCCCCGATCTCCCCGGATGAACAGTTTCATCGGGTCATCGCGGAGTTTCTGGACGAGTGGACGAGTGCCAACCGCCCCGGATTCGTAGCAATTCGCATCGTCGGCAAGCCGGATACACCCCGTTCCCACGAGATGAAGGACCGCTGGTCACGCAGCGGGGTCCCCTTCGAGTTCTACCCGCCAGATTCGGATGGGGGACAAGCACTCCTCTCGCGGTGGGACAAGACCCAGGATGAGCTTCCCGTAGTGATCTTGTTCGACCGTAAAGCACTCGCCGCTCCCACCAACGAGGAGGTCGTCGCCGCCTTCGCTGAGAACGTACCCTTTAATGTGAACGTCGAGCCGGAGGAGCAGAGCTTCGACCTGGTCGTCGTTGGAGCAGGGCCCGCGGGGCTTGCCGCCGCAGTGGTCGGAGCTTCCGAGGGCCTCCGTACGCTGGTCCTCGATGGCGAGGCGATGGGCGGCCAGGCGGGCACGAGCTCCCTGATTCGCAACTATCTGGGCTTCCCGCGGGGGATCAGCGGCGCGGAGTTGGCGGGTCGGGCTTACCAACAGGCGTGGCTATTCGGGGCCTCCTTCCAGTTTGAGCGCCGAGTGACGGCGCTGAGTCGCAGGCCTACCCGAAACGAATCGGAGGACCTGGTGGTGGCGTTGTCCGACGGAACAGAACTGGTTAGCCGGGCCGTCGTCATCGCCACCGGCGCTTCCTACCGCCGTCTGGGCGTCCCCTCCCTTGAAGCCCTCCAGGGCGCGGGGGTGTTCTATGCCGCCGTGGCGAGTGAGGCCCAAGCCTTAGAAGGAGAGGAGGTGTACGTCGTGGGTGGTGGAAATTCCGCCGGGCAGGCTGCAGTGTACCTGTCCAAGTACGCCTCGCGCGTGACGCTCTTGGTGCGTGGTGGTTCGCTCGCAGCCAGCCTCTCCAAGTATCTGATGGAGCAGATCAGGGCGGCGGATAACGTCGAGATCCGTCTTAACACGCGGATCAAAGACGGGGGCGGGGAGGGACGGCTCCAATACTTGCTCCTTGAGGACTCTGCCTCCGGGCTCGCCGAGACCGTGCCCGCCGCGGCACTCTTCGTCGTCATCGGCGCCACGCCCCACACGGACTGGCTGCCCCGGGAGATCGAGCGGGACGAGGCCGGCTACGTCCTGACTGACCGGGACCTCTTCCCGACGGACGGTCCAGGCGGTCGAGCCTCCCGGGAGTGGCCCCTAAAACGCCTTCCGCTGCCGCTAGAGACGAGCATGCCCGGGGTCTTCACGGCCGGCGACGCGAGGCACCGGTCGATGAAGCGGGTGGCGCCCGCCGTTGGCGAGGGCTCCGTATCCATCAACTCCGTTCGCGAATACTTGAACTCGGCCGCTAACAGATCCCGCCAGAAGATGCCCGGCATATACTCCAAATAGCTTTTCACGTTGCACGGTTATTGGCGAGGTCTCCTCTGGGTACCTTCTATCTGAGATCTCAGGACCGCCTCCCGGCGTACGTACATGGCAACGAACAGGTCGGCGGGGTTGGGCAGTGTCCGCGCCACACCGTCGAGACGGCCCACGGCCTGATCCGCACGCGAGAGCAACCCGACCACGGCGCTATCCATGTAAACTGGCGGATCGGGCGGCAAAGGGGCCGACACGAAAGCTGTTCGACGCCACACGACCTCCTTAGTGTCTTGTAGTGAAATAAGCCGCGATGTCAGCGTATCTTATTTTAATTTGGGCTCAGTAGTGAAATAAGGTGCCTGGGCTGAACGCATCGCCGAGATGAAACCTTGAGGTACGCGAGCGCCGGGGCCTTCGCCCAGGCTCTTGGAGAGCGGTTGAAACGCTCCGTAGCCGGGCGAAACGGTCTGCGTAGTCGTATGTCCCATACTAACCAGTTGGCATTTGGAGTGTAAGCACCGCACCGCCGCTTTCGGCGTTGCCTGCCACCAGTTCGCCGCCCTGAACACGTGCGAGATCCCGGGCGATGGCTAATCCCAGACCTGTTCCGCCGTCCGAGCGAGTACGGGAGGCTTCGGCCCGATAGAAGCGGTCGAAGAGGCGAGGCAGATGTTCGGAGGCTATGCCGGGTCCGGTGTCCGTGACGGAGGCTTCGATCCGTCTGTCTTTCCTCTTTCCAGAGATCGTGATGCGACCTCTTTCGGGCGTGAACCTGACGGCGTTGTCGAGGAGTGCGGCGAGTATCTGTCCAGTTCGCTCTTCATCACCCAACACTAGCAACTTGCCGGAGAGTTCAGTTTCGATGTTTATTCCCTCTGCCGCAGCTCGCGCTCGGAAACGCTCCGCAGCCTGAATTATTACCTGGGAGAGATCGAAGGTTTCCTGTTCCACGGAGAGTTTTCCGGCATCCAGGCGGGTCAGGAGCAGCAGGTCGGAGAGGACGGCGTTCATGCGATCGGTCTCGGAGAGGAGGTCGTCGGCTAGCTCGCGCTGGTCCGGGTCGGTCATGCCGCGCTGAAGGACTTCGGCGTCGGCCCGGATGAGGGTGAGGGGAGTCTTTAGTTCGTGGGAAGCGTCGGCGATGAACGTCCGCTGCCGGTCGAACGAATCCTGTACCGGACGCATCGCCCGGCGGGACATGAACAGACCGCCCACGGAGGCGAGTGTCAGGGCTCCGAGTCCGACGACTGCCAGCACTAGGGCGAGGGCGGTCACGGGATCCCAGACTACGTTGCGCGGCTGGGCGGCCTGAATTACCAGCACGTTGCCATCCTGCGTCTTCGCCACCGGAACGCTCACGACACGCACGGATCCACCTTCACCCTGTAAGGTTTTTGGCTTCGAAACCATACTCGACGCGGCACTCATCGCCGACTCTTCATACGGCAATCCGAGATACGGGTCCGAAGCACCGGATTCATGTTTCTCCGGCTCGTAGCTCGCGCTCGTGTCCACGGACATCAGTGAGTAGGCTACATTCGAGTCTGAGGATGTAGGGATGCGAGGCTCGCTGCTGTGGGTCGAAGTTTTGAGGAGTTCGTCCCGCTTGGTGTTCGCCTTGTCGGTTAGCACCTCATCCTGACGACGGCTCTCTATGAGAAAAAATCCACTGACTACGATGGCCCCGAAGAGCAGCAGTATTAGGGCGAGAATCCCAACGTATCCCAGCGTTAGGCGGCGGCGGATGCGGTCGAACATTGCGAGCTAGTCCTGGGGATCGAAAGTGTAGCCGACGCCGCGGACGGTGCGGATGCGGGAGGTCTCGCCGTTCTGGTCGAGCTTCTTGCGTAGGTACGAGATGTAGAGGTCCACGACGTTCGCGTACACGTCGGCGGAGCCGTCCCAGACAGTATCCAGCAGGACTGACCGGGTGAATACTTGGCCTGGCCTCTGGAGCAGCGTCGCCAGCAGGGCGAACTCTTTGGCGGTCAGGTCTACACGTTCACCGGCGCGGCGCACCTCGTGGCGGACGGGGTCCAGGATCACATCTCCCGCCGAGAGATGGTTGCCGTTTGTCTCTTCCTTCCAAGTTCTGCGGGTGAGTGCCCGGACACGGGCTAGGAGCTCCGGGAAGGCGAAAGGCTTGGATAGATAGTCGTCGGCTCCGGCGTCTAGACCTTCAACGCGATCTTCGATCTGATCCCTAGCAGTAAGCATCAGGACGGGAACCCCGATCTCCGCCGCCCGCAACGCCCGAACGATCTGGGTGCCGCTCCGATCCGGAAGCATCCAATCCAGCACAAGCAGATCGAAGTCCTCCGAGAGGGCGCGAGACAACCCCTCGCGCCCATCATAGGAAGTCTCCGGCGCGTAGCCTTCTTCTCCGAGTACCCGCGCAATAAGTCGGGCCAGCTTCTGCTCGTCCTCGACGATCAGGATACGCTTCATCTCTTCTCCAGCTCCATCCGGTCTCGATACTACCAACCATATTCTAGCCCGGACTCAGAATACACATCCTCCGTTGCCCTGTTGCCACTTCCTAAAGTTTCTGTGGAAACTCTCATGATCCTCCAACAAAGCTCACAGATGAAAATAAGAGAATAGGCTCATATAGCGATAGAAAAAGAGAGGAGCACCAAAGAGATGAAGAAATGGATCGCAGCTGGATTTGCTGTGGCGGGATTGGCCATCTTCGGTGGCACGGCCATCGCGCAGCAGGACGGCGATGGGCAACCGAATGCCCAGCAGCCAAACGCTCAACAGCGGGAGCAGCAGCCTCGCGGTGACGGACGCGACAGTGACTGCCCCCGGAAGAACGGTAGCGGAGGCCAGCAGGAATCTTCCCCCGAGACCGAAGTCTAACTTCGGCAATCATCCGGTGGCGCCCATAAGTTGGGCGTCACCGTTTTCTTTACAGGTATAGAGAAAAGGACAAGAGTTGAGCGCAGACAGGCAAGAACGAATCAGTAGGCCGGAGGGGTTGAGAGCCGCGAGAAGCAGGAAGTCATGACCTTGCTTGATTGGATCCTGGTGGGCCTCATCGCACTGCTCGCTCTCCGGGGCTTCTACACCGGTTTTATCTCTGAGGTTCTCTCGCTAGCGGGACTGGCGCTGGGCGCTTATTTGGGCAGCCGGCTGGTTCTGTATTTGGTCCAAGCAGAACCGAATTTCGCCGCCTACACGCCGTTTGTACTGCTCGCGGGTGCGCTCGTCTTCGCGGTTCTAGGCCAACTACTAGCCGGTTCGATAGGAGGTAGGATCGGGGCTTCCTTGCGCCGGATTCCCGTTGTGGGGACGCTGGATGGGATGGGAGGGGCCATCCTTGGCGCCGCAGTAGGGCTTCTATTTGTCTGGGTACTAGGAACCTTCGCGCTACAGAGTCCGCTTCCCCAATCCTTACGCGAACCGGTCGAACGCTCCGAAGTCCTCGCGGCGGTGGACGAAAGGCTCCCGTCGGGACTGGTACTGGATACCATCGCAAGCCTCGACTCAATACCGCAGATCGAAGGTCCGAGGCCCCAGGTAGCCGAACCGGAGCTACCGGACTCGGGTAAGGATATCGGAGGTCAGGGAGTAGAAGATGCCACGCAAAGCGTGGTGCAGGTAGTAGCGACCGACGGTTCGGGATATGGTTCCGGGTCGTCAGGATCAGGGTGGGTCGCCGCCCCGGAGACCGTCATCACAAACGCACACGTGATCGCCGAGAGCGCCCAGGTAGCTGTGCGTCAAGAAGGCGCGTGGCAGGGATACGAGACCAAAGTCCTCACCGTGGACCAGACCAACGACGTAGCGGTCTTGGAGGTGGATGGCCTGGACCTGCCCGTCTTGCCGGTAGCCGAGCCCGAGTCCGGTGAGTCGGTGGCGATTGTGGGCTACCCGTATGGTGGTCCGCTCGACGCGGAGCCGGGCCGCATCGGTGGAACCTCCCAGGCCATAACCCGCGACGCTTACGGGAACGGCCCGGTAAACCGCTACATAACCAGCATTCGCGGCGAGGCGAACCCCGGAAACTCCGGTGGTCCGGCGGTCAACGGGGAGGGTGAAGTAGTCGGGACCGTCTTCGCCAGTGCCGGTTACGGCGACATCGCCTACGCCATACCGCCGTCGGTGGTTTCGGAGCAACTCGAAGTCGCTCAGGCTCAGGTTGCATCGACGAGTTTGCGAGAGGTGGGATCATGACGGTCGCTCTCTTGCAGGTCTCGGGCTTCAGTTTGAGCGTCGTGTTGGCGACTGTGGTGGATTACGCCTACTACATCCTGCTAGTTTTCATCCTGGCGTGGGTTTTGATCGGCTGGTTCCCGAGCTATCCGTCGAGTGGCTTTCTTCAGGGTATCTACGACTTGGTTGGCCGGGTGGTAGACCCGATCATGCGCCCCATCAGGAGCGTGTTGCCGTCCGTCAACCTGGGTGGTTTCGCGTTGGACCTTTCGCCCATCATCGCCATCTTCGCCCTCTCGATAGCCCGAAGGCTACTGCTCTGGACCATAGCGAGCTTTGTCTACCCAATCGTCGGCTAGAAGACTACAAATAGAAAGAACGGAGGAGAAACATGAAGACCAAAACTCGCAACTCCATACCAGAAGAGACACCGGAGCTTTTAGGTGCGTACATGGCCCGTATCCGTCGCGACGACCTCCTGAGCCACGAGGAGGAGATCGAACTTAGCCGCCGGGCTCATAAAGGAGACACGAGAGCCCACAAGGAGTTGGTCGAGAGGAACCTTCGGCTGGTCGTCTCGGTGGCGAAAAAGTACCGGCAGCAGGGTCTTCCGTTAGAGGATCTTATACAGGAGGGCAATATTGGTCTGATCACAGCGGTCGAGAAGTTCGACCCGGATAAAGGCTACAGATTCTCCACCTACGCGACTTGGTGGATACGCCAAGCGGTGCAACGCGCCGTGGTGAACACGGGGCGGGCCGTCCGGCTACCTAATCACGTCGTTGAGAAGTTGCGTACAGTACGGAAAGCGCAGGGTGAACTTACTACGGAACTTGGCCGCAAGCCAACCACCGAGGAGATCTCCTCCCACGTCGGATGGAAACCGCACGAAGTAAGTTTCGTCTTGGACGCTCCCAAAGAGATCACGAGCCTCAACAAACCACTTGGAAACGAGAAAAACGCCACGGAAGCCGGGGACATCATCGAGGATGACCGCTCCCCGGACGAAGCCGAAGCCGCCGCCCGCGAAGAGGCGGTGCTGAATCTCCTGGAAGCAATGAAAGATCTCCCGGAGACCAGCCGCCATGTACTCATCGAACGCTACGGCCTGGAAACCGGCAAGAAGACAACCCTAAAAGAACTCGGCGTCGAACTCGGTATCTCCACCGAGAGAGTTCGCCAGATACAACGGGAAGCCGAACGGACACTCAAGGGCATCCTTCGCGCTCCCATGAGAATTACCCAAACCACCGAGGAGGTAGCAGCATGAGAATACAGAACGCAACCGGAAGAAAGTTATCCTGGCTCTTAGCGGCTATCCTAGCCATCGTCGTAGTTGTGGCCGTTTTGTTAGCCACAAACAGCGAGGGCTCCAGAGAAGCTGGAGCGCAGACTTCATCCGAAACTTCCGATGCGCCGGGGAACGAGCCAGTAGCTCGGGTAGCTTCGACGGTCGGCCCGTCGGCGGTTCAGATAGACGTGCGCGGCGGTGGTGGCGGCGGAGAGGGTGTTGGTAGCGGTGTCATCTACAGCGAGGACGGCTACGTCGTCACAAACAACCACGTCATCGAGAGCGCCGACACAGCGGAGGTAGTCTTCGCCGATGGATCCCGTGAGCCAGCGGAGATCGTCGGTAGTGACGAAGTCACGGACTTGGCCGTGCTCCGGGTGGATAGAAACGACCTACCAGCGGCGGACTTCGCCGACAGCGGAGATCTCGTACCAGGACAGATGGCCGTGGCTATCGGGAGCCCTCAAGGTCTGCAGTCTACGGTTACGGCGGGCGTGGTTAGCGGCCTAAACCGGGAGCTTCCGGCTGAACTTACCGGCGGCGCGCAAAGCTCGCTGGTTGACTTGGTGCAGACCGACGCTCCTATTTCGCCTGGAAACTCGGGAGGCGCTCTGGTCGATAGGACTGGAGAGGTGATCGGTATAAACGTCGCCTACCTACCACCGGGTCAGACAGGAGCCGAGAGCATCGGCTTCGCTATCTCCTCGAACACCGTGGTCTCGATAGCCGATCAACTCATAGAGAACGGCGAAGTCTCTCACCCTTATCTGGGTATCTCATTGTCGGATCTCACCTCCCAAGCCGCCGAGCAGTTCAACCTTCAGGCCGACTCCGGTGCCGTTGTAGCCGAAGTAGTGCCAGGTGAACCCGCAGCCCAGGCCGGTATAAAAGCCGAGGACATAGTAACCGCCGTGGGCTCCGTGAAAATCGGAAGTTCCGGCGACTTGCTCACCGAGCTTCGCAAATACAAGCCCGGCGAGACCGTAAAAGTCACGGTGCTGCGAGATGGACAAGAGCAGACGTTCGACGTGCGACTCAGCGAGCGCAATGTCTAGGCAGAGATAGTCGAGAGCATTTTCGAGTTGATGGCTAGTAGGTTGGCTTTGCGTCTAGGTTGAGGCTGTTTCCAGTCCGAGGAAGCAGCCTCAACCAGAGAGTGGCCACTGTTATTGCTAGACGGATTGCTCGATTCTACAGAGGTCACTCTTATTTTCGGAGAGACATCGCTGCAGGTGCTATTGGTAGATCCCCTTCAGCCAGGGTCGGTCTGTATCTGGACGTGACGGGGTTTGGTGGCTATGGCACCGTCTTTCACAGTGATGAGTAGCAGGCCGTTTTTGAAGTTCGCACTGATTCTGCTCTCGTCTATTCCCTCTGGTAGGGTCATGTCGCGTCGGAAGACACCGTAGAATCGCTCCCGGACGTAGTAGCTGGCTTCATCTTCGTCTAGATCTATCTTCCGCTCGCCGGAGATGGTTAGCATTCCGCTTGAGACCGTCAAGTCCACCTCGTTCTGGTCAACACCGGCGAGTTCGGCCCGGATCACTAGATCGTCCCCTATAGCGAAGATGTCGGTCGTGGGGATCCAAGCGGTAGTATGGTCCCTGCGACGGTCTTCGCCCGCGTCGTTGCCGGTCATCCACCTCTCGCGAGCCCGGTTGGTCTCGCTCAGCGTGTCCACAAATCCCCGGAACGGGTTCCTGCGCGAATTACCCATTCTGCCTCCTAAGTCGCTAGTTTATTCTTCCTCTTGGTGGCTCTCGTTGTCCCGCGCCACGAGTGGCCGCATCCAACTCACGGAAGACCAGGGTACGAAGACCGGCTCGTCTCCTATCTCGCCTTCCTTGTACGTGTAGGCCAAACCCGTATCGTTGACTTCTTTTAGCGTTACCCTCTCGGAATCCGCAGCGCCGTTTCTAGCGAGCAAGACATCCTTACCGGACCAGGAACCGGGAATTTGTTCCGACACTTTAGTACCTCCATTTGGCAGATGATCTCAGACGCAACGAGCGGGTGATGTTCCGCCCGCTCGTCAGCTTACAGAAGTCCATTATCTATTACGTGCGTTGTGGACCCCGCTCTTCCAGAGCCTCGGCACTGACTTTTTGCGGCGCCGGGGTGCCGGAGGAACGACTCGCCACCTGGCTCGGTTCCGGTGGGTGGCGATCCGTGACCGGCGATGGCTGCATACCGGGCATTCGTTCGTTTCTCAAGGCCAGAGCTAGGCCGATACACATGAAGATCAGTACAACGGTGAATGGCAGACCTGAAGCTACAGCCGCGGATTGGAGCGCGAGAAGCGCGTCTCCGCCGGTGGCCGCTCCGGCGCCGAGCAGCACAGCGGCCACGACACCTTCGAGAACCGCCCACATCAGGCGTTGCTGCCAGATCGGGTTTGGGTCGCCACCGTTGGTCAATATGTCAATAACCAACGAACCGGAGTCCGAGGAAGTGGCGAAGAACAGCACCACCACTATGATGCCGAGTACCGAGGCGATCACACTGAGTATCCCTGGAATGGGCAACTGATTCATTAGCACGAACAGGGCGTTGCTGGAATCCGCGTTAGCCAGCCCGCCGCCTTTACCGTTCATAATATAGTTGATTCCGGTTCCGCCGAAGATCACAAACCAAGCCGCGCTGACACCCGCCGGGGCGAACAACACACCCGCGACGAACTGGCGAATCGTCCGTCCATAGGAGACTCTCGCAATAAACATCCCCACAAACGGCGCCCAGGATGTCCACCAAGCCCAATAGAACAGCGTCCAACCAGCCTGCCACTCAGCGCCAGCTTCGTTCATCGTGAACATATTCAAGCTGGTCCCGACAAGGTTCTGGGCGTAGTATCCGACGCTGCTCGCCACCGAGTTGAGGATAAAGAGCGTCGGACCCACGATAAACACGAACAACGCAAGACCAAGAGCAAGCCACATGTTGATAAGCGACAGGTTACGCACGCCCTTGTCGATACCAAGCACCACGGAGACAGCCGCGAGGCCCGAGATCATGGCTATAAGAAGTATCTGCATGGTCGCGTTGTTGGGTATACCAAAGAGCGTACTAAGTCCGGCATTGACCTGCTGCGCCCCGAAACCCAACGAGGTAGCAAGCCCGAACATAGTACCGAAGACGGCTAGAACGTCGATCACATTGCCCGGCCAGCCGTAGATCCTATCCCCGATCAGAGGATAGAAAGCGGACGCTGGTCGGAGCGGCAACCCTTTCCTAAACGAGAAATACGCTATAGAGAGCGCGAAAACGATATATATGGCCCACGGATGTAGCAGCCAGTGAAAGTACGTGTAGTTCATGGCCTGCTGGGCCGCCGCTGCGGTTCCACCCTCACCAACCGGCGGGCTCGTAAAATGACTCACCGGCTCGGAGACACCAAAGTACACCAGGCCGATACCCATACCGGCGGTAAAGAGCATCGCGAACCAGGATAGCGTGCTGAACTCCGGGCGACTATCGTCTGGACCCAAGCGGATCCGACCATACCGAGTAAACGCCAACGACACTACGAAGACCAGAAAGAAGCTAACCGCGAGAATCATAAACCAGCCAAAGTATGCATAGATGAAGTCGAGGACTTTCTGAGCCCCCGCTCCGAAAGACTCGGGGGCTATGGATCCAAATAAAACCACGCTAAATATGACAACCAGCGATGCGATAAATACCGGAGGGTTCGTGTGTCGCCTGATGTATTCTCCCATAGTGTACCTTCCTTTTTCGGGGTCACTTATATCGGTTACGTGAGCTACTCAGTCGATACATCTTATAACTTCTTCGGATGCATCACACGTCACGAACGTTATCGTTTTCTTGGCACTATCGCTACTGTATCTACCTCAGCTCGTCTTTCCTTCAATCAAGCAGGCTGTATGGACTGCGACTCTATACTTCGCGCTTTTCGGCCTTGGATCAGTCTTGGGTAGTTTTGAACATTTGAACCATCTCTTCGTCGTCTCCCGGCGGCACGCGGTCGAGACCAACCATCTTGTCTATGACGATATTCTGGAACCGATGCAACGTGTCCTCGAACTGGTAGCACATCCTGCCGCCCCGGTAGGCGGGGTTGGAGATGCCTTGCTGAACCCGTTCGACGATCTCGATGTCCTGGAGGTTTACGAGATCCCAGAACCGGGCTAGTTGATCTAACTCCGTCTCCACGTCGGAACTCTCCAGCGACTCAGGATGCGAGAGAAGCGCGGTTCTCTCTACGGTCCGATCCGGCCCCTCGGGATTCGCGATGATGACGAAAGCGTGATTGGGCATGACGGAGATCGCAACGTTGGGGAACAACAAGACAAATCGGGCGCTCGTGGAATCCTCGTCGCCGAGCGTGCTCAAGGACGGCAGTGCCCCTTGCAGACCACCGCTCTCAGTGTCCTGGGAGATGGGGCTCGTGCAGAAGCCCGAGTACAAACCCGGACCCTGCCACCGATAATGGTCCTCCATACGGGAAACTTGTACAAGCTCTGGATGAACCCACGGAAGATGGTAGTACTCGAGGAAGTTTTCGCCGACGAGCTTGTAGTTCGCCGAGACCTCGTAGCCCTTCTCCCGCACCACGTCCCACTCTTCTAGCTTGTAGTCCGAGAAGCGGTCGGACAGGTCGCCAAGTTGCTCCGTGAGCCGCCCGGCGTTCGGGTCGAAATTGACGCAGACCAGGAAGCCCCAGCTTTCGGCTCTGACGGGCAGAAGTCCGTAGTCCGCCTTGTCGAAGCCTTTGATTTCGCTCATATCGAACGCGGCCTGGGCTTCCTTGGGGATGTCCGAGCCTTCGAAGAGCGGCGTGCCGAGGCAAGCTCCTTCGAGATCGTAGGTCCAACTGTGGTACGGGCAACGTATGCGATTGTTGCGGACGGCGCGGGTGTCTTCGTCGAGCAGTTTGGCGGCCCGGTGGCGACAAACGTTGTGGAAGGCGTTGAGTTCGCCGTGCTTGTCGCGGGTGACGATGATCGAACGCCCGGCGACTTCCGCCACGATCACATCTCCAGCCTCCCGCACCTGAGAGGCGAAACCGACCACGATCCAACTAGACGCGAAGACTCTCTCCCGCTCTAGCTCGAAGAATTCCCGCGATGAGTAAGCATCTGGGATAAGGGTGACGGCCACGTCAACGGGAGCGCGGGTATGACGATAAGTCTCTTCGTTGGTGAAGTCTTCCGGCGGGACGGGTCGCGGAACCATCCGGGTGTAGGGATCGGTTCGGTCAATGGTCATTTTCGCTCCTCTCTGCGACGTTTTGAAGGGGCATCATAGCAACTCGTCTTCGTAAGGATATAGCGAGAGCATGATGGGTCCTTTGGGTGAGATCCAGACCTCGTCCTCTAGCTTGACACCATGCTGTTCTCCAACTTTTCCTGCATAGAATTCCACGCTGACGACCATGTTCCCCCGGAACTCCCCATAGAGCTTCTCCGCCCCCGGCTCGTCGGGGAACGGCAGAAACGGCGGCTCGTCGTCGGTCCCCACACCATGCAGCACGAAAGAGTACCGCTGCTCTCTATAGGAATCCGGGTATTTCGGGAGATCCTCAACCAACTCATCGTAGCTCAGGCCGGGGCGCAGCCGCCCGGATAGCTCGTGGACGAAATCGTGCGCGACTTTGTACGCTTCCCGCTGCTCGGGCGTGGCCTTGTCGCCGCAAAGGAAGGTGCGGGGCATGTCACAGATGTATCCTTCGAGGCCGGTCATGTCGGTGTCGAAGGCTACTAGGTCGCCGGGTCTCACTGGCTTGCTGCCGGCTTCCTGGAACCAGGGGTTTGTCTTGTGGCCGGTGCTGAGGAGTCGCGTGAAGCAGTGTTCGCCGCCGAGGGCGAGCATCTTATGGTAGAAGACGCCGAGTAGCTCGTGCTCGCTCACGCCGGGCCGGATGGCTTCTTCGAGGTCGTAGAGTGCCGCCTCGCAAACGGCGGCGGATTGTTTTAGAAGTTCGATCTCATCCCCCGTCTTGATGATACGGGCGGCCTCTATCGGGTCGTCGGCGTCCGTCAACCGGAGTCCCCGGTTTTGAAGCGCCGTGAAACCGTGAAAATCTAGGCTATCCACGCCAAGCCGACTGTCCTTCGTTCCCCATCCTGTTAGCGTGGTTTCGATCTCCGCCGCCCAATCACCCGACCGTTGCGAGGCCATGCCTTCGGCGAAGCGGGCCTGCCAGTAATGGGCGTTTCGTACGTCCGAGAAGAACTCCTCGGCCCGGAACTTTGCCCGGGCAAACTCGAAGACGACCGGGCTTCCCTCAGCAGGTACGAGGACGTAGTGCGCGAGGTTCGTCGCGGACCACAGAGGCATGACGCTGATCCCCGTGACGTAGCGGATGTTTATGGGATCGGTGAGCAGCAACGCGCCGATGTCCCGAACCCGCATCTCCGCCTGTACCTTGCGGAGCCGGTCTCCGCGCAGCCGTTCGAGGTCCACGCCCCGCTCCAGCAGCGTGTTCGTTCGTCCAAGTGTGCGGCGATCCCGGCTAATATCCACCCGTGCTTTTCCGTTGGCCGTCGCCGGGTCGATTTCCCGCTTCCCTGGCGATGCGCTCGTCAAGCGTGGAAGGCTTTCTGAAATGCGTGGTCGGTGATCGCCGGGCGTTTCATACTGAATGATTCTATCGAGTAGGATGACTCGCCGTTCAGGGCAAGTTCCGAGAGGATGCGCCCGATCAGGCCAGCGAACTTGAAAGCGTGACCGGCGCCTATCACCACGGAGACCTGCGGATGCTCGGGTAGCGTGTCGAGCACGAAATTCTGATCCGGCGGTATCGTGTACGGGCACGTCCTCGTGTACAACTCTGGCCCAAGGAATCCGGGGAGATGTTTGCCGAGAAAGTCACGGTATCTCTCCTGGCGCACCGGGTCAGGCTCGAAGGTCCGGGTCTCGGGTGTGATCTCATGTCCACCCATATGCTGGCCGAGCTTGGTCGCCACCTCCCCATACACCGGAAAACCATAGTAATTATCCACCCCATGCCACATGAATACGGGAAACCGCTCCGGCGAGAACTCCCACAAATTCGGCGTGGAATAGTAAGTCACCTGCTCCTGCGTAATGGTTAGCGGGATCCGCACTCCAGTCTCGCGCAAGACTTCGTTGGTCCACATATCGCTCGCCACCACAACCCGATCCGCGAGATAAGTCTCATCATCCGTCACCACCTCCACACCGTTGCCACTGGGACGCACGGCCCTAACAGGAGTGTTGTCGAGAACGTTCGCACCTCGGGCGCGAGCGAGTGCTATGTGGACGGCGTTCGACTTTCCGGCATCCACCAGGCCGGATTCCCCCTGGTAGATAGCCCGCTCCGAACCCGAAAGATGAAACTGCGGCCAGCGTTGCATCAACTCGTCGGGCTCTAGTAGCTCGTAGTCGAAGCCATGCTCCTCGAACGCGGCCACGTAGCCCTCGACATTGCGGGTTCCAACTTTGTCCGGGTCGCGGCCTTCGGGGTCTTCGATGACCAGACCGCCGGTCTTCAACAGGACTTGCTGGCCCGATTCGCGCTCGACTTCGTAGAATGCCTCATAGGCGTGCGGGGCGAGGGCGGCATATTGAGATTGGTGCTGGGCTAGACGGATGATCCGGGAGTGATCCCCGGACGCACCCCGATCATGCCCGAGCGAAAATTGCTCGATACCAAGCACCGACGACCCCAACTCCCGCGACAGCCAATAAAGAGCCGCAGATCCTAGCCCCCCACACCCGACAACTACCGCCTCATAATGTTTCATCGCACTCCAGATTCAGGTCTCTTTCCACTGCATTCACAGCGTAACCTTGATTTTCTATTCGATCCAATACATTTTTGGAGCACTAATTGATACGCAATGCGAATAAATACTGAACTTTCGCACAAGCTATCGGGTTAGTTTGTGTCGAGTATCAGAGAAGCGGTAGGCTGCGAGCTAGGTTCGGAACCCGAGGCACCGGGATACTTCGGCGGCGGCTCGTTGGCATAGTGCGCCGATCTCGGTGAAAGATTCCGGTGACAGCCTGAACGCTGGACCGGAGACGCTTATGGCTGCCAGTATCTCGCCGTCAGCACCCTGGATCGGGGCGGCCACAGCATTCAGTCCCGTCTCCAACTCTTCGACGGTGTGCCAGTATCCGTCGTCTTGACCCACTCTTAATTCTTCTAGAAGGGCTGCGGGGTTCGCCAAAGTGTTTGGGGTATAGCTTTGCAAGGTTTCTTTGATGATGTGGCGTTGTTGGTCCTCGGGCATATGGTGCAGGAAGACCTTGCCTGCGGCGGTTGCGTGAAGTGGAGTGTGCATGCCGGACCAGTCCACGTTCAGGGCGGAGAAGCTCGGCGTGCTCTGGTGGATGATGATCCCATCGTCACCTTCCAGGACAGCGACGGTCGCCGTTTCGCGGGTCTTCTCGGCGAGTCGGTCGCAAACCGGTCGGGAGCACTGTGCTATGTCCAGATCAGCCGTCACGGAGTTTGCTAACAGGACCAGTCCGACACCCAGCCGATATTTCTCGGTCGCGGTATCCTGCTCGACTAGACCTCGATCCTTTAGGGTCGCGAGCAACCGGTGGGCGGTTGATTTGTGTATGTCCAACTCGTTCGCCACCTCCGTCACACCGGAGTTCACTCGATCCGATAGAAACTCCATCACGGTAATGGCGCGGTCGACAGACTGTACGAAATTGGCTCTACGTTTAGCGGTTTCCACGGGCGCATTCTACACCGAAGGCCGCAAACCGGCCCGCTCGGTCTCTCGTATCCGTCACTGTTTCGTTGCTTTTGTCAGAGGCATACCGTCGTGGACGTGGCGGAACCAGTCTTCCGCGATCCGGGGCGCTTCACCATCTATGTTGAGAGCGCCGCGGTCTTCGGCAACGTCTGTGGAATCCACGGTTCGGGCTTCTATGGAGAAGCGAGTGAGGCCGGTGGCGTTTGGCACGCTGGCGTGCAGGTGCGCTCCAGAAAAGCATAGAAGATCCCCTGGTTCGATCACGGGACGAAACTCCGATGCGGTGTCCACGTCCTCCGCGGGTTCGGGGACCAACGGAGCTTTCGATGTGCCGGAGCGTATCTCCTCTAGATCCCAATCCACGCTAGTGTTCTTCAGAGGCTTCTCCCAGTAATCCCCGTAGAAGGCGATGGTGCGACCGGAGGTTATGGGGTAGATCGGTGCCCACCAATTAGTCTGCGAGTACACGTTCGAGGACCATGTATCGCGATGGAACCCGAGCTTCGCCGTCCGGCGGCCCGTGTGCTCCTCGCCGTGCGGCGAGACCCGCAAGTGCAACCAATCCCAGTACGTGTGCTCCAACTCCACTCCGACATGCGCCAGAGCCGCAAGGAAGGATTCCT